>JAESGO010000015.1_pt1 | contig 249053 bp, 192 predicted proteins | sample 9269701 | NCBI WGS metagenome assembly JAESGO01 (sample SAMN15720690, study PRJNA650881) | algae metagenome | isolation source: Hormoscilla sp. CMT-3BRIN-NPC48 and co-occurring heterotrophs from... | place: USA: Clark Mountains Wilderness, California | collected 2010-04-18
AGTGTCAGTTATGGGTAGAGGAAATGCTCAACCTTATTGCGAATAAAAAGTCATTTTATCAAAGGGGCTTGAGAGCTATAAGCCTTATAGACCAGCCGCTCTAGCGGCGTGGTCGCCCCCAAAAGTAAGCAATACTCGATTTTCTTTGGCTGCCCATTCCAATACAGTTGGGTCATCTGTGCCAGATAAGCCAACGTCTTGAACTCGAACAACATCAATATCTGGCTTACGACGTAGTAAACCTCTAACAATTGAGTTGTCAAAATTTTCATCAGCTAGAAACTTCATGCTGATTGTTCTGCCTGTCGAGCAAGTAATCTGTCCCGCAATCCTTGCCCATCAAACCTTGCCTGATTCATTTTGCGAATTTCTTGTGCTTGTTGTTGCCTTTGCTGCAAATATGCTTCGACTTCTTGCTGATGATTTAAGTAAAACCCAATAGTGGCATACACATCAGCTAATTTCAGCGATGGATAGCGATAGACAATTTCCTCGGCTGTTAACCCTTGCTTAAATACAGAAACAACAGTATCTAGAGTTACACGAGTTTTGCCTACTCGTACCACACCGTCAGCATTAGTCTCTAGAGGAGCGGGTTCAGCAGCAACTATTAATATCATGGCAACCTCAACGCCTACTGGCTTAATGGTATCAAAACCCCAAGAGGTTTTAATCAGCAACTTATCAAAAATTCCCAATAATGGTCTAACCGATTACAAACTACGACTAACCAACAATAAAGTTTATAATCTTTATTAATGAAACAATTTATAAAATAAATTGATATTCAGGAATATTTGTTTTTTAAAATATCCCCCTGATTCTTCCTTAATAAATCAGGAGGATAAATTTGAAATAAGCGATAAAATGCCTCAAACAGCCTCAGCAAAAAAGAAGTTCAACACACTTGTAACAATAGTTAGAACAATTGAACCGAGTAAGGCGGGTAAAAAACCTGCAACGTGAAAACCAGACGTGATCGAACCTGCCAGCCAAATTGTGAGGGCATTAATCACAAACAAAAATAAACCTAAAGATACTATCGTCAACGGCAAAGTCAAAATTACCAAAATCGGTTTGACAACTGCATTTACTAGCCCCAATATAATTGCAGCTACCATAGCAGCACCAAAACTTTTAACTATAAATCCTGGAACAAAATACGCTGTAATCAGTAGTGAAATCGCTGTCAGTAACCAAGTTACCAAAAATCTGGGCATAACGCTTGTGACACCTCAATTAATAAATACAGAATTTTAGCTGCTTATTTTGATGAAATATAATACTAATTTATCAATATATCTGATCTAAAATGAAGCGAATTGGTGTAATCGGTGGTGGACAGTTAGCCTGGATGATGGCTGATGCCGTCAAGAAGTTGGGGATTGAATTAATTGTACAGACACCCCATGCAACTGATCCCGCAGTAGCGATCGCAACTGATACTATCTTAGCTGCTGTTGCTGATGCCACTGCTACAGCACAGTTAGCAACTTGCTGTGATGTCATTACCTTTGAAAATGAGTTTATTGAAATAGATGCTTTAACGCTTTTAGCAAACCAAGGAGTTTGCTTTCGTCCCCAGTTAAAAGCATTAGCGCCCCTGCTTGACAAATACGAACAGAGATGCTATTTGCATCAGCTAGGCTTACCAGTTCCAAAGTTTGCAGCTTTAGAAGATACCAACAGCCAAGATATATTAACCCAAACTCCAATTGTGCTGAAAGCTAGACGGCACGGCTACGATGGTCAAGGAACTTTTATTATTAAAGACCAAGAATCTTTAAAAACTAAGCTAGAGCAACTTCAACAGACACCACTGCTAGTAGAAGAATTTGTGCCTTTTGAACGAGAATTAGCTATAATTGCTGCTCGTTCCGTTGCTGGTGAAGTGGTGGTTTATCCAGTAGTGGAAACTCAACAAAAAGATCAAGTATGCCGCCGTGTGATAGTGCCAGCCGAGATTAATACTAAATTAGCAACAGAGATTGAGGCGATCGCACATACTTTATTAGATAGTCTGCAAGTAGTGGGAGTTTTTGGCATTGAGCTATTCCTTACCCGTACTGGCAAAATATTAATCAATGAAATAGCACCACGCACCCACAATTCAGGACACTTTACCCTAGATGCGTGCGAAACTTCCCAATTTGAACAGCAACTCAGAGCCGTTGCTGGTTTGCCTTTAGGTAATACATTACTGAAGTGTCAAGGCGCAGTGATGGTCAATCTACTAGGTTATGAAAATTCCCAGAGTGATTACACAGAAAAACGCCAAAAATTAGCCGCATTACCTGAAACTTACGTCCATTGGTACGGCAAAACAGAATCGCGCCCTGGTCGTAAACTAGGTCACGTCACAGTTTTACTCGATTCAGATAGCAGAAGTGAAGCAGAAGCGATCGCCCACAAAGTAGAATCTATTTGGTATAGCAGTTAGCTTTAGTGCGTAAGTTTTATTCTCCTCCCTCCTCTCCCCTCTCCCCTCCCTCCTCTCCCCCTTCACATCTTCTCAATCAAGCTTTATAATAAAAACATAGGTTCGACTGCGACGTTGGTGACTGCCAATAACGTTTTTTGATCTATGCTTTGTCTTTAAGGGAACCAAGATTTTCTAACAGCAGTAGACCGAGCAAGTACTCGGAAACTTTAAGTTGGAACCAACGGTACCCACCTGGATTTATCCAGGTCATAAACTGAGGTAAGACGGCGTTGCGGTTAGCCTACAAGATATTAAATCCCTTGGTCTGTAAGATTAGGGGATTTTTCAATTATCAATGACCGCTCACCAGTCACCAATCACCAATCACCAATCACCAATCACCAATCACCAGTCACCAAATTCTGTAGCACTGTGTATCAAACTTGGCGAAATTTTGACCCATGAAGCGTTAGGATAATTTAAATCGCACCGAAAAAGGTTAGAGATTACAAAGATTGTCTCAACTATTAACTACTTCAAAATTTCCCGCCGAGATCTTTAGGCTGGACAATGGGTTGACAGTTATTCACCAACACCTACCCGCGACACCAGTGGTAGTGATAGATGTTTGGGTAAAAGCTGGTGCGATCGCAGAACCAGCCGAGTGGTGTGGCATGGCTCATTTCCTAGAACACATGATTTTTAAAGGAACTGAGCTACTAGCAACTGGGGTATTTGACCAAGTAATTGAAAATCGCGGTGGCATAACTAATGCCGCGACGAGCCATGATTATGCTCATTTTTTCATTACCATTGCGGCGGATTATTTAGAAGAAACATTACCTGTCTTAGCGGAATTGCTATTAAATGCAGCAATTCCAGATGGTGAGTTTGGATGTGAGCGAGATGTGGTATTAGAAGAAATTCGCTCTTGTTATGACAATCCTGATTTTGTGGGATTTCAAACACTGACAGAAAGTGTTTATCAGTATCACCCCTACGGACGACCAATTTTAGGAACAGAAGCACATTTGATGGAGCGATCGCCTCAACAAATGCGCTGCTTCCACCAGCATCACTACCAGCCAGAAAATATGACAGTGGTAATTGTGGGAGGAGTGACCAAAGAACGAGCTATAAAAGCTGTCAGCGGCGCCTTTGAGAACTTTTGTTCACCCCCTGAGTGTCCCAACGAAACACCAGAAGCAGAACCACCATTAACCGAAATTCGCCGTCAAGAACTTTTCTTTCCTAGACTAGAACAAGCTCGTTTATATATGGGCTGGATTGGGCCAGGTGTAGATCAACTGCGAGATGCCTATGGGTTAGATTTGCTTTCGGTACTGCTGGCAGATGGGCGCTCTTCCCGATTGGTGCGAGAATTGCGGGAAGAACAGGGTTTAGTGCAAGGTATCGCTAGTAGTTTCTCGTTACAACGAGATTCAAGCTTGTTTACCATTAGTGCTTGCTTAGAGGCCAAGCATCTAGAGCGAGTAGAGGCACTAATTCGCGATCGCTTATTTGAGTTACAGACAAAGCCAGTCTCACAAGCAGAATTATCCCGATGTAAACGCTTACTATGTAACGACTACGCCTTTTCTACAGAAACTCCTAGCCAACTGGCGGGTTTATACGGGTACTACAACACTATTGCTAATGCTGAAATTGCAGTAACTTATCCAGATCAAATGCAGCAATTTAAAGCATCGGATCTACAGCAATTAGCACAGCAGTATCTTTCTCCTCAGTATTATGCTGTCACAACTCTTCAGCCTAGCTGGTGGTAATCAATTAGCAATTAGCGATTAGCGATTAGCAATTACCAGTCAACTGTCACCACGCCTTTACTCTTTACTTTTTATAATGGTTCAAATTAATTCCAACGTCATACGCCAGCAACAACAAACTACTATCCATCGCACTGTTTTAGATAATGGCATTGTGGTACTGGTAGTAGAAAATCCTGCTGCTGATATTATTGCTGGTCGTATTTTTATTCGCTCAGGTAGCTGCTGTGAGTCACGAGAAAAAGCTGGATTATGTCACTTGCTATCGGCAGTAATTACTAAAGGCACTTCTAAGCTGTCATCTATGGAAATTGCTGAACGGGTAGAGTCAGTTGGCGCTAGTTTAGGTACTGATGCAGCTACAGATTATTTTCAAGTAAGTATTAAGACGGTTTCTACCGATTTTGCAGATATGCTGCATTTAGCAGCAGAAATCTTGCGCGAGCCTACTTTTCCAGCAGAGGAAGTAGAATTAGAGCAACGTCTGACTATCCAAGCTATTCGTTCTCAGCAAGAACAACCAAGTGCGATCGCATTTGACCAATTAAGACAGGCAATGTACCCCCAACATCCCTACGGGTTATCCAGTTTAGGTACAGAAGCCAGCGTATCTAAGCTTAACCGTTCTGACTTGCACGACTACCATCAAACTTATTTCCGCCCAGATAATTTCGTAATTAGTATTGCTGGTAGAATCACAGCCGAAGACGCTGTTGCTTTGGTTGAAGAAGTTTTTGGAGATTGGCAACCCCCCACAACACCCTTGCCAGATTTACATCTCCCTTCAGTTATATCCCAACCATTGACAAAAATTACTGCCCAAGAAACCCAGCAATCAATGGTGATGTTAGGGTATTTAGTGTCACCTGTACAAAATCCTGACTACGCCACCTTAAAGTTAATTAATACTTATTTAGGAAACGGTCTTTCTAGTCGCTTATTTGTAGAACTACGAGAGAAGCGCGGTTTAGCTTACGAAGTATCAGCATTTTATCCCACACGCTTAGAGACTTCCCAGTTTGTAGTTTATATGGGTACTGCCCCAGAAAATACTGCGATCGCGCTCGAAGGTTTACGCACTGAAGTTGAACGTATGAGTACTACCCAACTAACCCCAGATGAACTGCAAGCATCCCAAAATAAGTTGTTAGGTCAATACGCTTTGGGCAAACAAACTAACGGTCAATTATCTCAAGTGTTTGGCTGGTATGAAACTATTAAACTAGGAATTGAATTTGATACCCGCTTTCAGGAAGAAGTTAAAGCAGTCACCCCCGAAATGATCCAAGAAGTTGCTGGTAAATATTTCCTAGAACCATATATCTCATTAGTAGGCCCTGCTGCGGTAGTTGAACCACTCAAAATTACTTGATTTTGACATAACTATGCTTGAGGAGTTGGTGCAGCAGGGATACAGAGGAGAACTAATACCCAATTTAATCAGGGCTTACTCAGTCTTTTAATGAGCAAGCAAATCTTTATAGCAGTTGCAAAGGTGCTTAAACTTATTGTTTTAAGCACCTTTGCAACTTATTTATCATTAAAATAAACGAACTTGCTCGGAGCAAATCTTGGTTTATATTTGCGCTATTGGTACGGTGATTTGCTCACATCTGCAATTAAAAAAACCAGTGGTGATGGATAGCAAGAGGTATAAATTTCAACTATTCTGACAGTTGCTATAAAATCTGTTAAGACACTTGAGCTTTATATGTAGCCATCCGAATATGAGCAATAAAAATCAAAGCAACACACTCAAACTCAGGGAATTGCCTTTAGGTATAAATATTTAATTTCCCTCTTTAGGGAGAGGATCGACTCCATTCTAGAGATAGAGTGACTCTGGCAACTTTAACAGTTAAATTAATAATCGTCAGATAAACAAACTTAATTGTGTTAAAAGTTTGTTACTAAATCTGCTTTAAATAACAGATTGAATTAAACCATCATTTGCTTAATTATCAACAGGAGTTTAATAAAAAGCTATGCCTATTTATCGTGATCCTGTAGAGCGCCGTCTTGACGAAGAAAGATACGTTGCTCGTGAAAATAATAGTGCTGCGGGTGGTGTGTTACTAGGAATTACAATTGCTGCCCTTATAGGTTTGGCTGGTGCTGCATTCTATTTTATGAACCAGCGTCAAGAATCACCTACACAGATTTTGCCTATACCTGTACCTAATAATAGTCAGCCTCAAAGTCAACCCCGTACTCAAGATAAAAACACCACAATCATTGATAGAACCATACAAAAGACTAGAGAAGTAGTTCCTGTTCCTCAACAACAAGCACCAGCTTCTCAACAAACAGCACCAAAAGCTCCTGATATTAACATCAACGTTCCGAATCCTACAAATCAAGCTCCTGAAACTAACACTTCTACTTCCCCAACGACACCACAAACTCAAGGCGCTGATCCAAGTACGTCAAATTCTCAACAATAAACAATGAACAATTATCAATTACCAATTACTTGATTACTTGAAATAACAAAGTAATTTTTGATTTCCTCTAACGCAGAATGCGCGGGGCAAACAAGCTAGAAATTGATAATTGATAATTGATTAATTAGTTTTAAAAAACGATTTTCATCTCGATTACATTAATAATTTTTTGGCGGCAACTATGGCTAACCTAAGAAATCGCAATCCTAATAATAGTGACGGTCGTTATGATGAGTCGGACTACATACCTCCTAATGAAGTTGTAGAGCCAGGTAGAGTTACTTCCTATCGCGATGGTTATGTTCATGGTCGCGTTTCGGAACGCCGTCGGCAAGATGAAGTTTTAGAAGTTCGTGATAATAATAATGCCGCTCGTGGCTTGTTAATTGGTATTTCCATAGCCTCATTACTAGGGCTGGGTTTAGCTGCTCTGTTCTTCTGGAATCAAAGACAGGAAGAAGCTCCCACCCAGATAATTGTGCCTCAATCTGTTTCACCTTCACCCTCACCACAGTCTGCTGAAACCCAAAATCGCACCACTGTAATTGAACGGCAAGTTGAACAAGTACCGCAGGTGATTCGAGTACCGCAACAGCCAGCTTCGGCTCCTACTCAAAGTGCGCCTAAAATTAACATTAACGTTCCTCGACAACCAGCGCCACCCGCTCCCAAAACTGATGTAAGAGTAACAGTGCCTTCAACAACCCAACAGGCTCCTGCTCCTCAACAAGATACAACAATTAACGTTACTCCTCCTCAATCTTCAACTCAAAGATCAGAAACATCGAGTACCACATCTTCTAATCCTAAAGCGAATCCCATCAATCCTTCCCAAGGTACACAGAATCAAACAGATACCCAATCAGGTACAGATTCTACTCCATAGCCAATAAAATCATTTTGGATAATATTTAGCTTCTAGCAATAGTTGGGAGCTAATTTATTGTTTGCATAAGAAATGTATAGCAGTCAGCAGTCAGCTTAGGCTTCGCCACGGCGCAGAGTGCCTACAGCAGTCAGCTTTTTAAAAGCCTTTGTAACCAAGGGTTTGAGAATAAATTTTGTCAATAGCCGCCTTGGCGGTTGCTATAGCTGCTTTTGCATACAGCTAATATCTAACAATAGATACAGTGCGATCGCATGATTGCAAGTTGTAGGCAAATCTCAAACGCAACAACCTTACTACTACTATTGATAATTGCTCATTGATAATCGATCATTGATAATTGACCTGTAGTAATCATCAGGTGGGTAAATCCTTGCTAGACGAACAAGCCAAAAAGACTATTCTGCGTAAGATTCCACACGGACTATATGTTTGTGGTGTCAAGGATGGAGAGGATGTCAACGGCTTCACGGCAAGTTGGGTAATGCAGGCATCCTTTGCGCCACCCTTAGTTGTTAATTGCGTGAAGCAAGATTCTAGATCACACGCGATGATCAAAGCTAGCGGTGTATTTGCTCTCAGCTTTTTAGAAGCGGGACAAAAAGAATTAGCGCAAAAATTCTTCAAACCTCAACGCCGTGTTGGTAATAAGTTTGAAGATGTGGAATTTTATATCGGACAAGAAACTGGTTGCCCAATCATCTCTGACTCTCTTGGTTATGTAGAATGCAAGGTTGTTGGTAGTGTAGAGCATGGCGATCACACTGTTTATGTTGGGGAAGTAATCAGTGCAGGTGTTCACCGTGAGGGTGAGCCATTATTGCTAGAAAGTACTGGCTGGCAGTATGGGGGCTAAATAAGTTACTCTCGCGCTCTAAAAGTACTTTAAACAGATGAGGAAGATAAGGACAGGAGAAAAGCAGAATTATATTTATTTACTCCTCACTCCTTACTCCTCACTTAGTTTTTTAACTACTAACAGTTTTACTTAAATCTTGCTCCTGAATTTTTGCCTGTAAAGCATTACTCTTTTGATTCAATTCCCGAATGCGACGAGAAAGCAAGCGAATAATGTTGACAGCAATTCCAGGGGTTTCATCAATTGCATCATAGAGTTGCAACTGTGTCAGCATTAGACAATCACAGTGTTCGATAGTAGTCACTGAAGCCGATCGCGGTTCTGCATCAAACAAAGACATCTCACCAAAGCACGTACCTTGTTCAAGTTGTGCGAGGTCGCGATCGCCTATATGTACTCTAACTTTACCTGACACCACAATATAAAGCGATCGCCCTTCCTGCCCTTGGGTAAAAATTGTGTGCTGGGCTGGAAAAGATAGCTCATCCATTACAGAAGCCAGCCTAACTAAAAAATCATCCCGAAGTTCTTGAAAAATCGGGACAGCCCTGATAAATAATAGGCGCTCAACGCTGCTTAACATATAAATTTAAGTTTTGAGCTTTGATGACATCAACTTGTTGAACTCATAATAATTAATTACTAAGATCTACCATCATCTGCTGAACTTGCGCTGCTACGATTTGATCTGGATCATTTTTTAGCACTGGCAATAATTCTAAAAGAGCGCGGGGTGAAGCTTCCTTCAAATAAGCCAACACAGCTTCGCGCACAAACCCAGTGGGATGACGTAGACACACGAGTGTCTGTTCTGGTGTCAGGCTCCAGTGAGCGGCGCGCGCTAAATGGAAACAACAAGCCAGCGTCCATTCTGACAGAAAATGGCGTAACTCCAACAATCGGCGCAAGCGATCGCTCGGAGCCATTGGTTTATAAGGCAATATTTCCGCTAAAATCTCCAATTTTTCTGCTGATGGATGTTGATCTAGAATACCCAACAAAGCTCGTTTTGTGGGCAAATCGACAGTATTATCCAAAATTTCTAAACCTACAGCTATATTAGAGCGAGAATCCGACTTAAGATTAAATGAAGCTGCTTGGATTGCACCAATCGGGTAAAGAAACTTCATTAGCAGAAAGCAACGATCAATTACATCAGATTCCAAATTTAAGAGCGCCCGTTGCAGCAAGTCTAGTGCTTCAGTAGAAGATTGCACCATCAAATCAGACTCTAATTCAGTTGTGAGTGCTTCGGCGTTAACTTGCTCTAAATCTACTTGGGCGGCATAAATCTGACCCAGAAACAACAATTCTTGCTCAATAAAAGTTTCTACCCCACTGCGCCCTAATCTATCTAGTACAGCTTCAATGCCAATTTCGCTGTTCATTTTTAAGAGGATACGCAACAGATTACGGCGGGTTGTCCCCCAACTGGTGATTACCTGAGAGATTAATTGATTTAGTGCTGCTGGTGTACCAATAGTTGCGATCGCACTTAAAGCTGCAAATCTCACTAAATCTGACTTATGGCTGTCTTCTGCTAATTCACTTAGCAAAGGAATCGCTTCATCTCCCAGTTTTACTAAAGCACGACTTGCAGCCTCACGGGTAGATTTGTAGTGCAACCCCCGCACCAGCGAAGGATAATATTCTTCTTGGCGCGTTGAACCAATTACCTCCAGTAAAGCGCAACGCACTCGCAAGGATTCATCCTGCAATAAATCAGCCACATAAACTCGTAGCGCCTGTAAGTAATCAGCTTCTCCCAAAGCGCGACAACCCATCACCCGTTCTCGTTCTCGTTTATGCGTCAGCATCCGGCGTAGGGTATTGGTAGCTTCAGCCTTATCTACGGTATTTCCTCGACGCAAAATCAGTGCGGCGGCTGTTCCCCGCACAGTTGGATCTACTTCTGATCGCAAATAAGGTTTTAAACTACTAATATCCAATTCTGGTTCAGCTAACCAGATATATCGCAAGGCGAGAGCCAGCACCTCTGGTGATAGTTGCTGGGAAATTAAAGCTTGGACATCCTTTAAATAGTTAGGGTTAGGGTGTTCTAGGATCACTTCCAAACTCTGACGCTGCAAACTCGGTGTAAATCTGGACAATAAAGGAGCCAAGACTTCACCTGTGTTTTGGGGATCAATCTGAGATAACAGTTGAATGCAAGAGCGTTTATCTCCCTCTTTACCTGGTTGCTCTAAAACTTCGATCACAGCACGTTTGAAAGCTCGCAGATCAACATCAGAAAACCCCAAGCGTCCCTGTTCAGCACTCTGAACCAGCAAGTTCACATAACTTGAACGTAATAACCAAGCAGTTAACAGCCACCCTAAAGCAAATAATACGATCGCGCCTACAAACACATTGCCTTGCAGTTGATCTTGGGCAACTTTTGGCAAATCCGGAAACGCCCAGTAAGATAGCCCAATAATCGCTAAAATACCAATTCCTGTAACGCCAGTGGAGAGTGTCTCCGCAATGCCACGCACCATCGCTTGGATTGAACCGCGAATGCTTTCTGGCAATGGCTGAAATAACACTGCTCCGGTGCTTGCTATCAGGGTATAACGCAACAATTCGTCGATGAATTTAAGAGAGACTACGCCAATAAATAAGCTAAATGGACGGGTAAGGGTGATTAAACCCAGGATGGTTATTGACGGTGGTAGCAAACTTGATGCCACCAAGGTGATCAGCCCGATCGTTACTACGCAGATAGGTAATAACATTGCAGCAACAAATACTCCTAGCCGCTCAATTAGTCGGCTAGAAAGAAACCACTGAGTTGCTAGTTCAAACAGTCCTAAAATCCCGCTAAATATGCCCAGAAAACCTGCGATCGCAGTTGCATCTAAGTTCCGTTCCAATTCGCTGAGATATTGAAATTCTATTACCAGGAATAAAACCTGACCCATAATAAAAAAAGCAAAAAGCGGAATCACATAGCGCTGTAGGGGGCCGCGCACCCGCCGTGATTTGAATTCCGGCTGTAAATCTTCTAGATTCCGCATCGGGGTATCAGGAAAAGACTGCTGGTAGCGCTGGCTTAAATAAAATAAAATTCCAGCCCCTAATAGCATCATGATGCCCGCCAATATAATGATGTTAGGCAGTGATACTAATACCAGTAGCAGGGGTAAAGAAAAACCACTTATTACATCTGCGACTAACAAACCACTACTAATTAGTGGATAAGTGCGCTTAATCTCACGAATATTAAATAATTGATTGGCGGTGATTGAGGTGTTAAGGTCATTAAGAACGGTAGTCGCATCCATCCATAGACGTAACAAAAAAACCGTTGCTAGGACAATCACACCATTTATATAATTACCCTCTAAACCCACGCGAAATAAAAATAGTGGCACTCCCATCAATATAGCGATCGCCACTAACACAGATCTTAGTGGAAGGGTTTTTTGTAGCTTGGAATAGAAAAAGCCTAACCCTGAGCCTAAACCTGAGCTAGCAATATATATTACTGGCAACAACTCAGCGCCATAATGTTTCAAAAACAAAGCTGTCGCGCTAGTTTCTAACCACAGCAGCCCAATTGATGTTGTCGTATAAAAAGCAAACATTAATAAAGTTCGTTCGCTTTCTTCTGGACGCAGATTTACCCACCGTAAAAATCCCTGCGCCCAACCGCCCCTAAAATAAGTGCGAGTTTGCATTTTCATCTTTCTTCTGCGAGATCCCCCGCCAGCGAGTAGATCGTAGGGCGGGGACGGATAGCAGGTCAAATTTGACCAAAAAGAACTCAGGAGTCAGGAATCAAAATGACGAGTATGCGGGTGGCTAAAAAGTCAAGGTTACAAGCACACGATTTTCCTCGTGGAGAACTTCTAAATTTTTCTTTTTGACTCCAAGCTTTATCTTAATTAGCAAGGCTATCAGAAAAAATAAAAAGGCAAAAATATTTATCTTTGCCTTTGATTCTTAATTAATATTGTGTCGTCGATGGGGATAATGCTAATCCTTGCTCACCAGTAAGCTATTTCTTAGGAGAAAGCAGCATCATCATATTGCGCCCTTCTTTTTTCGGAGCTTGCTGGACTTCTGCCATTTCTTGCAAATCTTTTGCCATGCGCTTTAGCAATTCCTCAGCTAAGTCACTATGCTGAATTTCCCGACCTCGGAAAGTAATCGTAGCTTTGACTTTATCTCCAGCTTTTAGGAAGCGTTCTGCTTGATTCACACGCACTTGATAGTCATGCTCTTCAATTTTGTAGCGCATCTTCACTTCTTTGACATCAGCCGTGTGCTGTTTTTTCTTGGCTTCGCGAGCTTTTTTCTCTAGCTCAAACTTATATTTGCCATAGTCCATAATCCGGCAGACAGGCGGATCAGCCTTGTCACTTACCAAGACTAAATCCAAGTCTTTTTCTTCGGCTAGGCGCAGAGCTTCCTGAGGCGTTAGGATACCTAGCTGTTCACCCGCCGTATCTATGACACGAATTGTGGGAAACCGAATCCTTTCGTTGATTTGGGGTAGATCGCGAGTGCGTCTTTTTTCAATCACAGGTATTAACAATTATGTAAAACAAAACCAGGCTTATATTACTTATACTTGCCATTCTACTGAATTATGAGCCATTTTTTGTATGGGTTTGTTAGCTTACTAACAAAACATTGCTAAAAATAATAATTTGGTACAATTCAGCTAGCCTTATTCTAGCTCAAAGCGATCGCACAGTAAACACTCCTGCATACTTATACTAGGTAGTAGGGTAATCTTAGCATCAACAGTGATTATATACATCCTGGGAAGACGCACAACCCAAGCACCATAATTGATAATTGTTAATTGTATAAGGTGGCTGTGACAAAAATTAAACATTGGCACGATCAGGTGGGGAGCCAACGGGATTGGGTTTGGCGCGGTTGGCAAACTCGCTATACATATATCCGCACATCCCAGTTAAGTGCTAAAGCGACCCCAGTCCTGCTGTTGCATGGATTTGGCGCATCAATTGGACACTGGCGACAAAATATGGTGTCTTTAAGTCAATATCACAATGTTTATGCCCTGGATATGTTGGGATTTGGTGCATCTCGCAAAGCGCAGGTAAACTATAAAATTGACCTCTGGGTAGAGCAAGTATATGACTTTTGGCAGACGTTTATTCAGCAACCAATAGTATTAGTAGGGAATTCTATTGGCTCTTTGGTATGTTTGGCAGCAGCCGCAGCGCATCCCGATATGGTGAAAGGCGTTGTGATGATTGGCTTGCCAGATATGTCAGCAAGAGAAGAAGCTATTCCTAAGTTTATGCGACCTGTGGTAGCTACAATAGAAAGCTTGTTTGCTTCACCACTGCTGCTCAAAAATGTGTTTTACTTGGTACGTCGCCCTGGAGTTGTGAGAAAATGGGCTGCGATCGCATACTCTAACCCAGCAGCAATTAGCGATGAACTTGTAGATATTCTCACTGGCCCTGCCCAAGACCGAGGTGCGGCTGCTGCATTTGGTGCAATCCTCAAGGCAATGATTGGCTCAGATTTTGCGCCAAGTGTCAAAACCTTACTCCCCAACTTAGAAATTCCTCTGCTGCTGATTTGGGGAAATCAAGACCGGATGATTCCGTCGAGTTTATCGGGTCGTTTTGTAGAGCTTAACGCCAACCTGCAACTGGTGAATGTAGATAATGCTGGTCACTGTGTCCATGATGAATGTCCAGAACAGGTTAACCAAATTCTGCTCGACTGGCTCGATGTTAAGTGTATGGAATTTGGCAAGCCTACACTACTTGCTAAGAGCAATATAGTGTAGGTACTTAACTCAAAATTTGTGGCAACTTCAGTACCCAGACATGGGAGAAACTATTTTAGCCAATCTCAACTTGGCTGGTATCGACATTAGTTGCGCCATCGACACCTCGGGCAACTGAAACCATCTTGTTAAGAACTTGCTGGTCAGGTGCTTTCCCTTTTAAAACAACTGTGCTGCTAGTCTGAGCCACCCAAAGTGTATCAATATCGCCCAAATCGGGATCTTGATCGAAAGCCAAAGCTACGCGCTTGGCAAGACCGCTTTGATCGTATTCTCCATTTAATCCCACTCGTTCTGGGGCAACCTCATTCGTGTCCGCTCCCGCAGGCGCTTGATAAGAAGCTGAGGGTGTCGCGCTGACTTGAGCATTGTGGGGCTTACCCATTCCAAATAGTCTTTGTAGCCAACCCATAAATTTTTTTTACTCCAAAAAAGCTTAATCGAATCTATTATGCTTTGTAAGCAGAATTGAGAACATCTGCTAATCAAATGATCTCAGCTTTGGCAGTACCTAATTCTTTAGGTATAGAGATATAAATTATTGAGTTAGCAATAACAGATGACCTGAGTAATTTCTGATTGCTCGTGGTCGCGATAGAATAAAAAATTAACACCATTGCGTGTTGAGCGCCTTAGTATCGCAGATGATGGGTTTTGCTTTAAGTAATGAAACACACTCTTTCGGTTTTAGTCGAAGATGAAGCGGGTGTTCTCACTCGCATTGCCGGATTATTTGCCCGTCGTGGCTTTAATATTGAAAGTTTAGCTGTTGGCCCAGCCGAGCAAGTCGGTATCTCCCGCATTACAATGGTGGTGCCTGGAGATGATCGGGTAATTGAGCAGCTAACTAAGCAGCTTTACAAGCTGATCAATGTGCTGAAGGTACAAGATATTACCACCACACCTTGCGTAGAGCGGGAGTTGATGTTGCTTAAAGTAAATGCAACTGCTTCCAATCGTTCAGAAATTGTGGAACTGTCTCAAATTTTTCGCGCTCGTGTGGTAGATGTAGCGGAAGACTCACTGACATTAGAAGTGGTGGGTGATCCTGGAAAAATTGTGGCGATTGTCCAAGTTTTGAACAAGTTTGGGATTCGTGAAATTGCTCGTACTGGTAAAGTATCTCTAACCCGTGAATCTGGAGTTAATACGGAATTCCTTAAGTCTTTAGAAGCCAAAGTTTAGTAGTCAGGACTTACGTATAAAACCTAGTGACCAAGATGGTCACAATACATACATATATGGGAAATCTAGGCGCGAAATATTACGCATAGATTTCCCATATCTACGCCAACCACAAATGTAGTGCGAGCATCATGAGCACGTGATGTTATGTGAGCACAAAAAAAATTATTCAATAATTAAGGCTATTTTGCCAGTAGTTGAACCAACTTCCAGTAATCTATGAGCTTCGGATGCTGCTTCTAAGGGAAAGGTTTTACTGAGGTTAATTTTTAGTTTACCTTCATCAATTAGACGAGCGCACTGCTCTAATATTTTTGCTTGATCTTGCTGTGCTGATACCATTCCTTCTGCCATCGGTGTCAGCATTAGTTCTAAACTAATTCGTAGATTACGGTTTCTAGCAACTTTCCAATTAGTTGATGAATCTGGCTCTAAAATTGTCACAATATCGCCATATACCATTACTGCTGGGAATGTTTGAGTAAAGATGTCACCACCTACTGTATCAAAAGCAAGATCAACTCCTTCCCCTTTAGTCCAGTCTAGGGTAGCTTGGACAAAATCATTTTGCTTGTAAAAGATGGGATAATCTGCACCTAAGTTGCGGACAAATTCCGCTTTTTCTTCTGAACCAACAGTAGTACAAACATCTGCACCTTGCAGTTTAGCAAGTTGGATGGCAACATGACCAACACCACCTGCACCCGCATGAATTAGCACTTTGCGCCCAGCTTCTAAGCGTCCGCGATCGTATAATGCTTCCCAAGCGGTGATTAGAACTAAAGGTGCGGCTGCTGCTTCGGCAAAGGATATTGAGGCAGGTTTACGCGCTACAAATCGCTCATCTACTACTACTAATTCTGCATAATTACCTGTTTTTGCGCCTAGTCCACCTTGGCAGAAGTAAACTTCATCGCCAACCTGAAATTTTTGAGCGTTTGCACCAACGGCTTCTACAATTCCAGCACCATCACAACCTAAGATAGCTGGCATTTGATTTGGGTAAAATGTACCTCGCTTGCGGAGTTTGGTATCAATCGGGTTAATCCCTGCGGCGCGTAGACGCACGAGGATTTCTGTATCTTTTTCAATCTTGGGGTCTGGTACTTCCTGAATTTGCAGCACTTCGGGGTTTCCAGGTGCTGTCATTAAGACTGCTTTCATGATGTTGTTATTTATAGCGATCGCAAAAAATTTGTATCCGAAACTTTACATTAACAGAATCAAACCCATAGGCTGAGGGGTATAAACACAAATTTTTTCATGCCTTTAAATATTAAATATATAGATGAAAATGATGAATTAGTCATCTGATACTCAATTTGCCAGGGCGAATAAAAATAGGTTACAAAAATGAGCGATGTTGTGTTGCTTGAGTACGCTTGTCCTAACTTTTTAAATATACATCTATCATTAGATATATATATTTTTATTTAACTAAAACTTAGTTGGTAGGATTAACCAAATACTCTGGGTAAACCCCAAGGATGGGTTTACCACATATTTACATATTTAAAAATTAATAACTTAAGTTCAGTAATTTCACTAAGGCAATATAAATAATTGATTGTTTATAATTTTTATAAAATCACTAATATTCCATGAAAAAATTACATCACTTATTAATTAACACCAAGGCAATATTTTTGCTGCTAGGTCTTCCTGTTGGATTGTTTGTTTTTTCTCAAGCAAAGCCTTCTTTAGCAAATACACCAGCTAGCAGTACTAATTCAAGCACGAGCGCTGAATATGTACCAGGAACTGTTGTTGTAAAGTTTAAAAATATTACAGATGAGGGAAGTCGCAAGAGTGTTCTATTAGCCAACGGTTTGATTAAAAAGAAGGTAATTTGGGGAACTGATGTTGTTGTTGCTCAGGGAAAAGGTAAAAGTACTGAAGCTTTGATTAAAGCTTTGAGCAATCATCCTTTTATTGAGTATGTAGAACCTGATTACATTGCTAAAGCAACTTGGACACCAAACGATTCTTCTTTCACTAATCAGTGGGGTCTGAAAAAAGTTTCTGCTGAGTCAGCTTGGGATAAAACTAAAGGTTCTTCAAGTGTCAAAATCGCTATTATAGATACAGGAGTAGATCTAAACCATCCTGACTTATCTGCTAAAGTTATTACTGATAGTGACTACGACTTTGTAAACAGTGATTACGAAGCTCAGGACGATCAAGGTCACGGAACCCATGTAGCAGGTATTGCTGCTGCTGCTACGAATAATGGTACAGGCATAGCAGGAATGTGTCCTGATTGTAGTATTCTGCCGATCAAAGTGTTAGATAGTACTGGTAGTGGAAGCTTTAGTAATATAGCCAGTGCCATTCGCTATGCTACAGATAAAGGCGCTAAGGTGATTAATCTTTCACTCGGTGGTGGAAGTTCTAGTACAACTTTGTTAAATGCTGTGAGATATGCTCATAGCAAGGGTGTCCTACTTGCCTGTGCGGCTGGCAATGCAAATACTTCTAAAGCAAGCTATCCAGCTTACTATAGCGAATGTGTAGCTGTAGCTGCAACTGATCAGAATGACTATAAAGCTAGTTTCTCGAACTATGGTTCTTGGGTAGATACCTCTGCACCTGGCGTGAACATTGACGCGACCTACTGGAATGATACTTACGCGCAACTAAATGGTACATCTATGGCTACACCTTATGTAGCTGGTTTAGCAGGGATGCTGTTTTCTCAAGGTCTTACTCAAACCAATGTACGTACTCGCTTAACAGGTTTGAACTATACCGATTCAGTCAATTCTTCTGGGATTGCTAGGCGCATTAATGCACACAAGGCTGTTAGCAATTAGCCCTGGTTAATTAAAAATAAAATGCCGAGCCAAATCAAGAATTTTGTGACGAAGGCTCGGCATTTTATCTCAGTATTCATACTTAAAATGTAATCATTTCCAATTCAAATTGTGTTCTAATAGACAAGCAAATGTGTCTGGTAGTGTAACTGTGGATGGTACAAACATAGTTGCTGGTTTAACTGGATATGGCGGTCTTAACTCTTCAACTTCCGCTTCTATAGAGATTACCAGACGGTAGAAATCCGGTAACTAATGGGGAAAAATGTACTTAATGGTAAAAGATGTCTATTAGCTTTTTAAAATAACGCCTTGATCAAAAAGATAATAATTGTAAAAATAATTTTTAAAATCTTGACTAATTTGTTGAAATTCCTTCATAGTTAGCTTCGTAAAGTTCGTGCATTGATTGCTCAAGGCTAATTCACTGAATAGCCCGAACTTGAACGCTAATTAGATAAATTCATTTCAACCAGGACACAACCCTATGGGATTAATAATATTTCTGGTAACACTATTGCTAATTGTCGGTGCGATCGCCATCAACTCTTACAATAGCCTGATTAGACTTCGCAATCGCTACAAAAATGCTTACTCGCAAATTGATGTTCAACTTCAACGACGCTACGACTTAATTCCTAATTTGGTAGAAACTGCCAAAGGCTACATGAGACATGAGCGTGAAACCCTAGAAGCGGTAATTACCGCTCGTAACTTAGCAATGACTGCTAACACTCGTGCAGCACGAAATCCTGGTGAAGCACAGGCAATGCAGCAGTTAGAACAAGCAGAAAATACTCTTACTGCGGCTTTGGGACGACTAATGGTTGTTTCTGAAAGCTATCCAGATTTAAAAGCAGATCAGACTATGACACGGTTAATGGAAGAGTTAACATCTACTGAAAACCGGATTGCGTTTGCACGTCAGGCGTTTAATGATGCAGTGACACTTTATAACAATCAGCGCGAAGTATTTCCTAGTAATCTGGTTGCTAATCAATTTAATTTCAATCCAGCAGAACTATTGGAAGAGGTTGCACCCGTAGTCCGGCAAGTTCCAAGGGTATCTTTCTAGTAGGAGTGTGCTTGATCAGCTAAGACGCATTTAAATTTTATATTGATAGCGAGCCAGACGCTCGCACTACATTATGAACTTCTTTGAACATCAAGACCAAGCCCGTCAGAATACCCAACGGCTAGTACTGCTATATATTTTATCGGTTATTTGTATTGTCTTTAGTATCTATAGTGCTGCATTGGTTACGTCTGGGATAATGATGTCTAAAACTCCTCGTTACCGATTCAACAATATCAGCCCACGTGTATTGCAGTATGACCCAAATCTAAGGCGAAGAATTTGGGTCAGACCAGCTGATATAGAGGACACAACTATAACTGGCAAATCAGATTCACGTCTTTTGCAACCAGGATTGTTCTTGTTAGTAGCAATCCCGACGGTATTAGTGATTGGAGGAACGAGTTGGTTGAAGTTGCAATCGTTAAAAAAGGGAGGCTCAGTAGTTGCACAGCAGTTGGGAGGACGTTTAATTTTACCGGAAATTGCTGGGACTAATGAGCAGCAATTGTTGAATGTCGTCGCAGAAATGGCTATAGCTGCTGGGATTCCTACTCCAGCAGTTTATTTGTTGGATGGGGAAGGGGGAATTAATGCCTTTGCTGCTGGTTACTCTACAAATGATGCAGTAATTGGCATCACTCGTGGTTGCCTAGAACAGCTTAATCGTGATGAGTTACAAGCTGTTGTTGGTCACGAGTTTAGCCATATCCTCAATGGGGATATGCGACTGAATATGAGCTTGATTGGAGCTATTCACGGCATTGTACTGATCTATTTACTGGGGCGTATCTTAATCCAATTTCGATCTGGTCGAAATTGGAACGCTTGGGTGTTTTTCGGGGTTTCCTTGATGGTGATAGGTAGCTTAGGACAACTGTTTAGTCGGTTGATTCAAAGTGGAGTGTCGAGGCAACGAGAGTTTTTGGCAGATGCTTCTGCTGTTCAGTTTACACGCAACCCCGAAGGACTTAAGGGCGCACTGGAAAAGATTGAGAACAATATGCACCGCTCGTTAGTGCGTTCTCCTTATGCTGAGGAAATGAGTCATCTGTTTTTTGGTAGCGCGGTGGGTTCTGCTTGGTTACAAGGAGATTGGTTTGCGACTCATCCACCACTAGAACAGCGAATTCGTCGCTTGAATTCCTCTATAGGGCGCTATGCTGCGCGGATGCCAATAAAAGATGTTAGCCGCCAGCCTATTAACGGGGCAAACCCAATGGTAGCACCAGATGTAGCAGCTACACCCGAAATTTTATCTTTTACGGGCAATCAAGCCACAGAGGATGGAGTTACACCACCCCCTGCGATCGCTCCAGTATATTCGACTCAAGCTCAACAGCTTTTGGCAAAACTTTCAGAATCCATGCGGGAAAAAGTGCGATCGCATCAGGGATCACTTTCTTTAGTGTATGCGCTCCTGCTTGATCCTGAAAATGCCTTAATGCAGACACAACAGTTAAACTGGCTGCGTCAGGCGGAATCGGTGGAAGTAGTGGAAAATACCAGCCAATTTAGCAAAGAGTTGGAATTGCTTGATGCCAAGTTGCATTTGCAACTGTTGGATCTGACTATTCCGGTTCTACGTCAAAGTTCGGCGACTGAGTGCCAAAAGTTATTTAAATGTGTTCAAAGTTTGGCAAAGATGGATGGGCGCTGGTCATTGAACGAGTTTATCATTTACCTGATTCTCTGGCATGAGCTTGAGACAAGCATAAATCCATTGGTAGAACGAAGCGAAATTTACACAACGTTAGAAGCTGTTTGGAATGATTGCCTGATTGTCTTGTCTGCTATATCACAAGTTGGTCAAACAAATCAAAGTACTGTAGCGTTTATATTTCGCTCTGGACTCTACAAGTTACCAGGAGTCAGCCAGCAAACTTTACCAGAAGTACCGCCAGCTTATAATTTTAGCGATTTGAAGAAGAGTCTTGAGCGTTTAAGGAGGGCATCACCTAAGTTGCAGCAGGCAATTTTTGATGCTTGTACTGAGATTGTGCTGATGGGTAAGAAGGTGAACTTAGAGCAAGCGGATTTACTTCGTGCGATCGCGATCGTCATTAACTGTCCTCCGCCATCAATGATTGCGTGTCCGCATAACTAAGCGTAAGTATCTCATCATCCTTTTTTGAAATTAACTCAGTATTCATACTGAAAAGGCGATCGTTTCCGATTTCAATTCTGTCAAAGCCTTTGACAATCTACCTTTAAGACAAAAATTTCTCAATAAAATTGAGAAGTTTTTCAATTAAACGGAACTTTTTGCGGAAAGCAGCTTTCTTAAGTTGTGTCTTAACTTAAGAGAAAACACGGAGATAAAAACCATGAAAAAAGTAATGTTAGGCTTAGGAACTGCTTTAGTTGCATTAAGTATGGGCTTACCTGCAATGGCTGCAACTACTTCTAGATATCAAGTCAAGGGAGAAAATGCTTATGCCGACTTTTATCAATCTGATGAGTGTAATTATACTGGTGTAAGTGTTTTTGCTGCTGACAGTGTTACTAAAACTTCTGGTGCGCCAACCACTCAAAAAGAAGCATATCTCTCTTATTGGAAATATAACTTCTGCACAGGTGTTTCTTCAGGCGGTTACGGCTCATCCAATAATTTTACATCCACACTCAACAAACAACTTGATACAGCAAATTTAACTGGCACATTCACCCTTACCGATTACTCTACAGGCACTACAAAAAATGCGGATGTAAATATTAATTGGACTGGTACAGGTGATATTTCTCGTGGTAACAGCCACTATCATTATCAAGGGGCTGGTTACTCATCTAACTATAGATCAATTGGTTCTTATAGACAAGCAAATGTGTCTGGTAGCGTAACTGTGGATGGTACAAACATAGTTACTGGTTTAAATGGATATGGCGGTCTTAACTCTTCAACTTCCGCTTCTTTAGAGATTATCAGACGGTAGAAATTCGGTAAATAATGGGGAAGATTGCTGCGTAAATAGATGAGCGCGATGTCTGCGACGGGCTGCGCCTACGCAATTTCCCCAATAAGGCTCAAAAAATACCAAAGCCCATTTATGCACTAAAAATTTAATTACATATCTGACAAAGTAGCTTTGCATCGAAAGACTTTCAATGCAAAGCTATTGAGCCATTTTCACTCTTACCAATTGAACTAAGTTGTTCGATTGTAACGGATGGACTAAGCTGACGATTACGGGAAAATGTACTTAATGGTAAAACTCGCAATACTTCCTCAATTGTAGTTACTCCAGTCGTGATTTTTTCAATAGCTGATATGCGGAAAGAAACAAAATTGATTTCTTTAAGATATCTATTTAACTGAGTCATACTGCCATCATAAATAATTTCTCGTACTGTCTCATCGACATTCAGTAACTCAACAATTGCCTCTCGTCCCCAATAGCCAGAATTAAAACATTTAGCACAACCTTTTCCCCGTTTCCAGGTATCTCGATTAGTATATTTGTGATCTAATCCTAGTACTCTTAAATCGGCTTCAGTGGGTTTGTAAGGTTCTGCACAATCAGGACAAATTCGGCGTACTAAACGTTGAGCAACAATTCCCAACAAAGCGTCACTAATTAAACTGGGATCGGGGCCAATATCTTTTAATCGGGGAATAGCACCTGGAGCATCGTTAGTGTGTAGAGTAGTTAAAACTAAGTGTCCTGTCAATGCTGCCCGCACTGCTGTTTCTGCTGTTTCTTTGTCGCGAATTTCCCCCAACATAATGATGTCTGGGTCTTGGCGCAGAATTGAGCGTAACCCAGCAGCAAAGGTCATTCCTGCTGGTTCATTTACCTGAGTTTGGGTAATGCGTGGCAATACATACTCTACAGGGTCTTCTACTGTAACGACATTGACTTCTTCTGTGGCGACTTCTTGCAAACTGGTATACAGCGTACTGGTTTTACCAGAACCTGTAGGCCCTGTAATAATAATCATTCCTTGGGGCTGCTGTAACCAACTACTGTATGTTTGCATCGCATCGGGTGCGAATCCCAATTTATTCATATCAGTAAACGGGTTTTGGCGGGGTAGTAAGCGAATTACTACTTTTTCACCACCAACACAGGGAAGGGTACTTACCCGCAAATCCATTCCCTGTTGTGCTTCTTCAGGACTGTTATATTTCTCGCTAATACGTCCATCTTGTGGTCGCCTACTTTCAGCAATGTCCATTTCCGACATGACTTTGAGGGCAACAATCACTTTACGGCTAATTTCTAAAGGAAGTTTGGTAATGTCACGCAGTACACCATCGATACGATAGCGGACTCTTAATCCCTCTGTCATTGGCTCTAGGTGGACATCTGAAGCACGGTTACGCAATGCTGCTGCAATCAGGGTTTTAATGCGCTCAATTTGATCGACAGATTGAGAAAGGAATACTTCTGTAACTTCGCTGATATCTTCTTGTTCTTGCTCACGGCTGATGGAATTGACTGATTGAGAACTACTTTGTAGTTTGGAATCAATTTTTTGGATGTTTTGCCAGGTGCTATAACTTTTTTTACTAACGGGAATAATTTTGATCTCAGTCAGGGTGCGATCGCTCAGTTCCCTAATCAACTCTAATTCAACTTTCGTAGGGCTTCCGAGATAGTATGAGCCGCGCCACAGCAGTAGAGGAATCAACGCTGGTAAAATACTTTTGTCGGGAAAGTGCTTAAAAAAACGGTAAGTTACTTCTCTGTCAAGTAGTTTTAAGTCTACATTACCCTGCTCGTCTACTAAAGTTTTCAGGGCTTGTTCGCAAGTAATCTCATGATTTCTTAACTTCCGCCAAGCAGACGTAGTATTCTGTAAGCGAGTTTGCATAAAAATTTTTAGTTAAAAATCCGTACCTGAATTACATCTACCTTAGCGTAGGGTAGTAGAGCCGATGCGATCGCCACTCTTGTAGATTCTCCTTACTTTGCGGTTGATGGCTGCAACAATTACTCAGCAAGCATTACATGATGTTACATTTGGCAAGTTTAAATTAAGTTAACCCTTCATTAAGGGTAAAAATATCTACATATATATAGATATGAATGCACTTCTGTTCTCAAGTTGTCAGGCTGAATTATTGGTAATTCGTCTGGCTTATTGATTTTGACTATAACCTACTGAATTATTATTCAATTAGATGTCAAAAACTGCTTCCCCACTTAAAACCCGCTTAGATGATTACTATCAGCAAATCAAAGCTATTATTCTCAACCGTCAAAATCCCATAACAGGTTTGCTACCAGCTTCTACGGCAATAACTGCTCATGGTGATTATACTGATGCTTGGGTACGGGATAATGTTTATAGCATTTTAGCTGTTTGGGGATTAGGGTTAGCTTACCGCAACTTAGACAATAACCACAGGCGCACATATTTTCTTCAACAAAGCGTAGTCAAGCTGATGCGTGGGTTGTTATTCTGTATGATGCGACAGGTGCATAAAGTTGAACGCTTCAAAGAAACTCAATCTTTACTTGATGCTTTGCACGCCAAATATAATACCCAAACTGGTGACATTGTAGTAGGTGATGACCAGTGGGGACACTTACAACTTGATGCCACATCATTATTTATCTTGATGCTGGCGCAAATGACTGAATCTGGGTTAAAAATTATCTATACATACGATGAAGTTAATTTTGTCCAAAATTTAGTTTATTACATTGGTCGAACTTATCGCACACCTGATTATGGACTGTGGGAAAGAGGCAATAAAATTAATCGTGGTAATCCAGAACTAAATGCTAGTTCCGTAGGTATGGCATTAGCTGCCTTAGAAGCAATTAATGGATTAGATTTATTTGGAGTGTATGGTAGTCAGCACTCAGTAATTCATGTTTTACCCGATGAAATTGCTCGTACACGTATTACTTTAGAATCTTTACTACCTAGAGAATCTAGCTCAAAGGAAACAGATGCCGCGCTTTTAAGTGTGATTGGTTTTCCAGCTTTTGCGGTTAATAATTCTCAACTAATTGAGCGTACACGAAAGAAAATCATTGATAAATTGCAAGGACGCTACGGTTGCAAACGTTTCTTGCGAGATGGACATCAAACTGTATTAGAAGACCATCATCGGTTACACTATGAACCTGGGGAATTGCAACAGTTTGAGCATATTGAGTGTGAGTGGCCTTTATTCTTCACATACCTATTATTAAATGGCTTGTTTCAAGGAAACACTCAGCAAGTTAAGCAATATCAAGAAAGTTTAGAGTCTTTGCTAGTTGAGCGAGACGGTTTACGCTTATTACCAGAAGTATATTATGTCCCTGCGGAATCTGTAGAAGCAGAAAGGTTATCTCCTCAAAGTCAAAAACGGCTTCCTAATCAAAATGTCCCGTTAGTGTGGGCGCAAAGTTTATATTTCCTCGGTCAAATGTTGAGTGAAGGATTAGTAGCTGTCGGGGATATTGATCCTTTAGGTCGTCATTTAAATATTGGAAATTATCAACTGCCTGTAGTTCAAATTGCCCTTTTAGCAGAATCAGAAGAGTTACGAAACCAATTAGCTACTTATGGCATTGCCACCCAAACTTTAGCGCAAATACAGCCAATTCAAGTACGCACTGCTAATGAGCTAGCAGATATTTATGCTCAGATTGGTAGCAATTCTAAACTAGGTTTAACAGGTCGTCCGCGTCGAAGGTTACGGAGTTTAACTACATCTAAAATATTTCGCATTCAGGGAGAAACTATAGTTTTCTTACCTTCTTTTGCAGATACACAACAATTTTACTTAAATTTTGATTACCACTTTTTAACGGCACAAATAAAAAGTGAACTTGCTTATATTCAGTCAAATTGGACTTCTTTAGGCAGACCAACTTTAAGTTTGTTGATTACACAAACAATGTTTGATACTGGTTCTGAGGCTTTGTTGGAACTGATTAAAGAGTTACAAAGAGGTGAGTGTAATGGTGTAGCCGTTAGATTAGGGCGTTTACATCAATTAATGTTAACAGCCAGCATAGAATCTATTGATTTTCTAGAAAGTTTTGAATTTGCAGATTCTCCAGTTGAGGAAGCTGCACATTCTCAGGAATACTTAGCTTACAATCCTGATAAAAATCAGCCTTTAAGCCCTACAGAAGAATTAACTATAGAATGCTTATGCAATTTAGAGTTGTTGTTACAGCGTTTACGCATTTCAGATAATATTTACGAACAAATTGAATTATTACAAGCAATCCAGCGTTTACAAGGATTGGATTTTGATACTGGTTTAGGTGATTCAGATCGTACTGTAAAAGTAGTTGATTTAATTAATGAAGTTTATCTCAAAGCTGGTACGCCTAACCAAGTTAAAATATCATCCTTTGTCGATCAATGGGAGGAAGCTCAATCTAAAATTGACTGGGGGGTGGTGCGTCGTGCGGCTGGTTTGTTGAATAAGGTTGATCTAAATTTATTAGATGCGGTGACAGAAATTTTGATCCGCCAAAAAGAAATTATGGTGGGTAAGTCTTACAGTGAAGCTTCGCTGATTACAAGACCTATTCCTGAGACGGAAATATTGGAGAAAATCAGCACTTTTTGTCGAGAAGATATCCGCGATCGCGTCCTCACTCAAGAAATTCTCCTATACTTAGGATTACTGATAAAATCTGAGCCACAACTCTTTAAAGGTTTACTGACTCTAAGAGTTGGCTATCTAATTTTATTAATTACCAGTGAACTAGCAAGCGAATTACAGTTAACGCAAGATGAAGCTTACGAACGATTGATGCAACTTAGCCCATCTGAAATTAAAAATTGTCTGCGTCAAGCTTTAGCTGATTATAATGATTTGCATCAAGTAGTCTTTCAACAAGAAGCTTTGCGCGTTAACCAGCAATTAGAAGATATTGAATGGTTAGTAATTGCAGAAACAAATGGATCAGAACCACCAGTAGGAGGTTGGTTAAGGAAGCGACAACGAGACGGCGCATTTAACCGTGTTCCCACTGACTTTTATCCGAGTATTTGGCGGTTACTGACACACTGTAAAGGATTGGTAATTGGGGATAAGTTAGAACGTCGCAACCGCTTAGAGAGTCATTTAATTTTACCAGAAATGACACCAGGAGAAAAGAACTTTGCCCTACTGGTGGAACATTTGTTAAATAAGATACCTACGGCTGAAACCAGACAAGTTAATATAGAGGCTTTGATGGCATTGGCTGCATTAGGCGATCGCAATCCGAAATTACAAATCGAAGATTATATTGTTCTAGATGTAGTAATTGGTCATGCTGTTAGATTAGCGTGGTTAGACCCATTTTTAAAAGACATTTTTGCTAGTGGAGTAAAACCTGATACTGATCCAGCAGCTAGTTACGATCAACACAAAATTACAGCATGGCGAACTTTTTATGATAATTCTCCCTTTGTCTGCGCTAGTTATATAATTCGGTCTCTACAATTTTTGACAGAGTTAGGAATGTCTTAATTATTGATTACTATATCAACAAAATCCTCTAATAAATTACAAACCATCCCTGCATATTTAGGGATGGTTGTGTAATATTAAAACTAAGGAATGCGTATTATAACTAGATTGTTTGTGTGGAATTATTTTCCTAATTTCTTCAATTGTTTACGGATCTCACTAGGAAGATAACTTAAAGCTTTACCTTGCCATCCTTTTGCTCTTTGATATTCCAGCTTTCCACAATAAGTGTCGCCTTTATGAATATGCCATCCCCAGTTAGCTGGAATTACTTCGTATCCTGATAAACTATTAGCCAAATAATTCGTGAGTTGCTCAAGATCTTTTGGAGTAATCATGGTGTTATGTAACCTTTTATTATTGTTAAAGAATCAAAGCGTTTGTTATATAACTTCATAGTATTTTTTAGTTTACTATCTATCCCCATCCTTAAGGCTTATTTAGTCAATTCTTTAGGGTAGATATGGTTACTCAATAAATCAGTAGTAGTAGAATGTTTAATTTTAAAAGATGTATTTATTTAGAGTGATGGATATATGTTGAGTAAGATATACTAAGACTGGAGTAATAAAACTTTTGGTATAGGATTGAAGGTGGTATTAAATACCCATTTCCTTTCCTCCGCAAAACAAGTGTTATGCCAATATTTACATTTAAAGTGTAAAGCCCTAGGATGAGCGGCTGTGGGCTGATGCAATCAAGAAGCTGTTTAAGGGGTGCAAAGCCTCCAACGAGAATTCCCGGCAGGCTCCGGTAAAGAGAATCCGCACACAGGGGGCAGAAGGTAGAGTCGAACACAGATATTTAAATATTTGCGTTTATATTTCTATATTTAATATTTGTATTTTTTTTGGTTAAAATCTTGAATTATGGTAATTAACAATGATTGTAATAGTAGGTAAAGTAGCATTTTTTTGTTTAGCTTTAATTATATTGTCTGGAGCAAAGCCAATATCTGATGTAGATAAATTTCAACCTGATTATAAAAATAGATTATTCTTAACAGCCAATAATAATAAACAAATGCAGGTTGCTTTAGCTGAAAGATTTTATCAAGGACTTGCCGTTATCGGCTTTAGCGATGGTATTAACTATAAGTTTGGTTATCTTAATCAAAAAGGCAAGATAGTCATAAAACCCCAATTTAATGGGGCTGGTAAGTTTTCTGAGGGTTTAGCGCCTGTAGGAATTGGTAATAAATTTGGATATATCAATCAAACTGGAGCTACAGTTATTAAGCCAGAATTTGATGAAGCTGAAAGTTTTTCTGAAGGTTTAGGGCGAATAGGCATTCGTGCTAGATATGGATATGTTAACAAATTAGGAAAAATAGTAATTAAGCCAGAATTTGAATATGCCAAAATGTTTTCCGAAAATCTAGCTGTTGTGCAGATTAAGGGTAAGATGGGCTACATTGACAAAACAGGTAAAGTAGCCATTCAGCCACAGTTTAATGGTGCTGCTAGTTTTTCCGAAGGTTTAGCTGCTATTGAAGTTAAGGGCAAACTTGGCTTCATAGACAAAACTGGCAAGATAGTCATTAAACCACAATTTGATGAAGTCGCTTATTTTTCGGAAGGACTGGCAGTAGTCAAAAGTAACAACAAGTATGGTTATATTGACAAACTCGGAAATGTAGCTATACCTCTACAGTTTGAACAAGCTGAGATGAAAGAAGATTCCTACTATCAAGAACCAGCAGCTTTCAGCTTTTCACAGGGTTTGGCATCAGTAAAAATTGATGGTAAACGCGCTTATATTAATAGAAATGGTTTATTAGTTATTTCCACTGAATTTACCCGTGCTTCAAACTTTGTTGAAGGAATGGCTGCTATAGAAATTGATGGCAAAATTGGGTATATTGACATGACAGGAAAAATGGTTATTCCTGCAAAATTTGATTGGGCTGAACCTTTTTCAGAAGGATTAGCTGCTGTCATGGTTAATAGTCAATGGGGCTATATTAATCAAGCAGGAAAATATGTAATTAGTACAAATTTTAATAACTATTTCTAAAATTACTACTTGTGTCTTGGTTTTAAAAACAAACAAAAAAAAGAACTTAAATATTTAACTATCTAAGTTCCTCTTAATTAGTCTCTACTTATATTTCTTACATCGTCAAAGATTGAACATTTGTTTCAATTAACTTCGCCAAATCTTTCAAGAATGCAGCCGCATGAGCGCCATAAATAATCCGGTGATCGCAAGTAATATTTACCTGCATTTGTCGGCGTACTCCCATCAATCCATCTTCTGTTGCTACGACTTGAGGACGTGCTGCACCAATAGCCAGAATAGAACCTTGTCCAGGTGGAAGAATGGCATCAAAGCGATCAACACCAAACATTCCTAGATTGGATAATGTGAACGTGCCAGAATTATACTCTTGTGGTTGTAACTGCTTGCTGCGGGAACGATCTACTAAATCTTTCCAAGCGCGAGACAAGGAGTAGATATCCATTTGATCTGCGTTTTGCAGTACAGGGGTAATTAGTCCACCATCATCCATTGCGACTGCTACAGCAATATTAATAGCACCGTGATACTGGATACCTTGCTCTGTATAGCTGGCATTTACTAAAGGATGTTTTTGTAAAGTCACTGCTACAGCTTTAACTAGCAGTGCTGTCATGGTGACACCCTTAGATTTAACTTGCTTGTAAAGCTTATCTAGATTATCTGTAGTGATGGTGTAGCCAACGCGGTAAGTAGGAACTTGCAAGCTGGCAACCATGTTCCGCACTACGGCGTTTTGTAGCGTGTTTAATGCTACTACTTGACCAGCGACAGCAGCAGGCGCTACTGGTGCTGTCGCTGGTTTTGCTGGTGCAACTGGTGTAGGTGCGGGTACTGGTGCTACAGGTGGGGTAACAGGAACCATTCCAGGTGTTGCAGTTGTACCTGCGGTTTGTTTACCTGGGTTAGCAGCAGCTTGGACATCTTCTGCAACAATGCGCCCGTGAGGGCCACTACCTTGCAAGCTGTTGAGATCAACTTTGAGTTCTTTAGCTAATTTTTTGGCGCGAGGAGAAACAACGGCGCGTCCATTTCTGCGGCTGCCATTGCCATTGGCTTGAGTAGCTACTGGGGTAGCCTCAACTACCGCTACTGCTGCTTGTGCTTCGGGTTGTGCGGTAGCAGCACTTGCGGCTTGATTGTTTTGAGAGGCTTGCTGCTTGGCGGTTTCTATTTCTGCTTCGGTTTCTGCAACGAGTGCGATCGCAGCGCCCACAGGAGCAGCTTCACCAGCAGATACAACGATTGTAGCTAGATAGCCCTCATAAAAGGACTCAACATCCATATCTGCCTTGTCCGACTCGACCACCACAACGGTTTCGCCTTTTTCCACTTTGTCGCCTGGGGACTTGAGCCAGGAGACAATCTTGCCTTCAGTCATGGTGGAACTCAGCGCGGGCATGAAAACTTCGTGGATCATGGGTGGTCTTCCGAATCAATAGTCTAGGACAACATTGACAACATTAAGGTCAAACCAGCATTGTACCTTGGATTGGTCAGCATTGGCATTTATAGCAAGTAGCCGTCAGCTTTCAGCCCTCTTCCGTTAGATTTATCTTCATCTAGTTAGCTAGACTTCTCCAAAAATAAATGTAGAGACGTACTATGGTAGGTCTCTACAAGGGTTTAAGGGTTAGCACCTTTAATTTCTGGAGGTGTCTAGCTAATAGCTAAGAGATTTTATAAATCGCCACGAATTTCTTCGACAATTCCATCACGTAGGAGAATTTCTACTTGCAATTTGTTAATTAAATTGTCTCCCTTTTTAAGACTGAAAAGCCCATCTATTTGACCTTGGTTAACCTCCTGGTTCATTTCTAGGAACTGCACTTGCTGCAATTGTTGGAGAATTTGATTTTTCTGATCTAGCAGTTCACTTTTTCTTTGATTGACCTGCATTTGAATATTCTCAATTTGTTGGACAACTTGTGGCCCAGGCGGCTGAATACTTTGCTTTTGAATTTCTGCGATCGCCCGTTGTCCTTGAGTTTCTAACTGCTGCAACTGACCGTCAAGTTCATTAATTTGTGCTTGCAGTTGTTGTTGCGCTTCCTCTTTCCAACGAGGAGTAACAACGGCTTTGATCGTAACAGGACGCTTGAGGGTGAAATTTGAATCCATAAACATTTCGTGGAGAAAATTTGCTTTTTTTGTACAAAGCTAGTCGCAGATCAGTTTGCCTTTGGATCAGGTTTCGGTGAAATGCCTCGCATTTTAGTGACGCGGCTTTTTAAGATAGCTGACGGCTTTGTGCTGACTGCCTAAGCGCTTTAGTTGTTAGTGATTAGTCATTAGTTTTTTGCTAATCACTAATCACCAATGACTGCTGTTAAAACATCCCGTTGATCATATCGTGATAGCGTTCCATCACAACCGGACGGCGGATTTTCAAAGTTTGGGTCATCATCCCATTCTCAATCGAGAACGGTTCTAGGATTAACTTGAAAATCACAATCCGGTCATCAGGGCGATATCCAGGGCGGTTTTGTACCTCTCGGTTTAATTCTTGACGGAATAAATCTTGAATTTGTTTGCTGTCAAGGTCAATTTCTTTTAATTGACTTTGGGATGCTTCCAGTTTAGGCAAATTAGGAACATCTGCGGGTAGGCGCAATTGCAAGTTTTGAGAAAATGCCCACTGTTGTAGTGCATCTAAATTCGGCACAATTAAAGCACCTAGAGATTTCTGATCTTGCCCCACCAACACAATCTGATCGACGTAGGCACTCCGCAAACAAGCATCTTCAATCGGTTGCGGTTCAATGTTTTCGCCATTAGTTAAAACAATTGTATCTTTAGCCCGACCCGTCAACACCAAATCATTTTCTTTTGTCACCCAACCCAAGTCGCCACTATCAAACCAACCTTCAGAATCAATTGCTTTAGCTGTAGCTTCAGGGTTTTGATAGTAACCTTGCATTACTTGTGGCCCTCGAATCATCACTAAACCACGTTCACCAGGGGGAAGAGGTTGGCGGGTTTCTGGATTAACTATTTTTATTTCTGTACCTGCAATGGGTTTCCCAGAAGAACCGCGCAGGTTACGCCAAGGGCGACGGGCGTTAGTAACAGGTGATGTTTCTGTTAAACCGTAACCTACAAGAATGTTAACTCCAATAATTTCAAAGAAATTTTCTAGGTGTTTGGCTAGGGAACCACCTCCACTAATTACCTGTATGATTTCTCCACCAGTAGCTTCCCGAACTTTGCCATAAACTAAGCGTTCTCCGAGTGCATGAACAGGGGCTAGAATGGAGGCTTGGACTTTAGCACTAATTCGCTCCGTAGCTGAAGGATTGAGATTTTCTAGATCTAAACCTTGCGCCTGACGACGTGCTTTGATGTAGCGTTGACTAATACTAAAGAAAGTATTAATCAATTTTTGTTTATTCGCGGGTTGTTCGCGGAACTGCTTTTGCGCTCCTTCATAAATAGATTCCCACAATCTGGGAACTGCAACCATATAGTTTGGTTTGAATGTTTTTAAGTCTTGTTTGATATAGCGCAGGTTAGTATAAACTTGTGTGCAACCTTGGGAGAGTAAGAAATACTCAACAGAGCGTTCATAACTATGCCAGGAAGGAAGAATACTTAAAACTCTGGAACCTTGTTGAGGTTGAATTACTGTTCCTAAAGTTAAGACTTGGTGCAAAAGGTTGCCATGAGAGAGCATAACGCCCTTAGGTTGACCAGTTGTACCAGAGGTATAAATTAGGGTCGCTAGGGTATCTTTTATTTGAGTTACTGGCTGCAACTGTACAGATGATCCTACTTCTATCAGTCCAGAGAAATTTAGCATTTTGATGTTGGCTAAATCTTCTGGTGTTTCATCGGAAAGTAAGACAATTAACTTGATGGGAAGATCATTAAGGTAATCGCGCAACTTGTTTAAGGTTTTGAGATCTTCCACAACTAAGGCAGTACTGCCACTATTTGCCATAATAAACCGCAGTTCTTCCTGTTCTGCTTGTCCACTACGAACAGCATCAACTGCACCAGCAGTCATAATGCCCTGGTCGGCAATGAACCAGCGTGGGCTATTATCAGCAAATAAGGAAATGCGATCGCCTGCTTTTACACCTAAACTCTGTAACCCTGCCGCAAACTTTTGTATCTGCTGGTTTAACTGGCTATAAGTAATTACTACTTCTGGATTGACGTGGGGGTTTTTGAGTGCGACGGTTTCACCAAATTTTTTTGCTGCCAGAGACCAAATTTCTGGTAAAGACTGCACTGAAGTATAGTCTACTAAGCGGTTCAGGTTAGAGCGTTCTTGCTCTGTAATTTGGTAAGGATAGTTCCTAACTGAGTTGTTCATTTGCACCCTCCCAGAGGAGTAAGTTAGTTATTTTTCTACCTTACCCTTGTGTTGGACTGAGATAGTACACAGTGAGTGACAGATTTGAGGGTGTCTGTGAATCACAGACAATTTATTAGATGCAAATCAACAAATAATATAAACTACTAGCCACTAGAAAAAAGCTGAGTATATTCTTTGGTGTTAGCCTTGACACTTAAGGCGCAGGATGCTCATGTCTTAGCTTGGGCAAATTAGTTAACTAAGTAGGTGGGCATAAATAAACGTATAATGATTTTCCCAATCACCAGTCCCCAGTCCCAGTCATTGCAGGTAACGTTTAATTTCACCCACATACTTACAAATCAAATTTTTCAATAATTTCTATCAATGTATTCATTGTTACATTAAAATCAGCTATTAGCTGTTCTTGCATCGGCTCCAGTTCGTTACTCAATTTAGTTTCACTATCTTGTTCTTCAAAACCTTTTAATAAATTTAAAGTTGCTTGTAACCGAGAAGCTAAAGCTTTAATTTGTTGCCATTCTTCAGAAGATAAATTTTCTGCCATTTTATACTATGCTGTAATTGCTGCAATTTCGCGCTTAAATTCCGCACAAAATTACAAAAATAAAATTAATTTGTATTAAAAAAATGTGTTTATTTTTATTACATTGAGCAAAATACTTAGCAAATGTAAATTATAAATATTAAGCAAGTATAAAGTACATATATATAAATATTTATTAAAGTTAATATACAATTATTACTTTAACAAAAAATTAAAAAAAGATTAAAATAAACTGGTCAATAACTTTATTGAAAAAGATAAACGAGAAAAGCAATGAATTTGTTAATCTTGTTTTAATCTGTTGTTAATGCGATATTACCGTTAGGTTTACATCTTCTTATCCTTAATCCCATACTATGAAATAAAGTTTCTAAGTCTCCCTATTTTCCGTTTTATAACCTGACAATATAACTTATTACAATGGTTGGTCGTCTTGCTACTAAAATTTAATAATTTTCTTTACTGTTAAATTAGTGCAAAGTTTTACTGCAAGATATGGGTAATTATTTTTTTTACATTTAGCAAAAAAAATGTGATTTAGTTTTTTAACGCTATATTTAAGGTCGCTTCATTGGATCGTTTATTAATTACTAACACAACAACTTAAAACTTATGATTAGTGTATACTCTTCCTCGAAACTCTCAGATACCTCACGTTCTCCCCTGAATCCGCATCGAATGAGCTTGCAATCGACACTCTTAGAAATGCAGCTTTACGATTTTAAGCTGGAATTTAACTGTCTAGCTAAGGAAGCTGCTCTTCTTTTTGAAGAAAACCCTGTGCTTCCTGGCATTATAGTTACGCAAGAAGGAGAGTTTATCGGCATAATTTCTCGGCGACGATTTCTAGAAAGTTTGAGTCGTCCCTATGGGTTGGAAATTTTTTTGAAACGTCCCCTAAGCATTCTATATAACTTTGCCCAGACTGAACCTTTAATTTTTCAGAGTAATACTTTAATTGTGATGGCTGCGCGACGTGCCTTACAACGAGATTCAGAATTTCTTTATGAACCAATTGTAGTTCAAGTAGGATCGCAATATCAACTCTTAGATGTGCATGATTTATTAGTTGCTCAATCGCAGATTCATGAGTTAACGACTCAACTGCTACAAAAACAAACTCAATCCAAAATCATGCAAACTGAAAAGCTAGCTAGCTTAGGAAGGATGATGGCTGGGCTTGCTCATGAAATTTTGAATCCTGTTAACTTCATTTATGGTAATTTAGGGCATTTATCTGAATATACTCAAAATGTCCTTGAGCTTTTATCAACTTACGACGCAGAATTTATACAGCCTAATCCCAAAATTGAGGCTCTGAAAGAATCACTTGAATTAGATTTTATTGTCAAAGATTTACCACAAGTTGTGGAAAGCATGACACTAGGTACTGAGCGGTTAATAAAAATTATTAGCAGTTTGCGAACTTTTTCTCACATGGATGAAACAACTTTGCAAGAAGTTAATATTCATGAATGTATTGATAGTACTTTATTGATTTTAAATAATCGCATCAAAACGGGTATTGAAGTCATCAAAACTTATGGCGAGTTGCCTTTACTTAATGGCTATTCTGGTCAACTCAGTCAAGTTTTTATGAATATTTTGAGTAATGCTATTGACGCACTGATGGAAAAGTGGGATGCACAAGCAGCATCCCAAAAGCAAGTGGGAAGAGTTATAGAACAGACAAATTTCTGGCAACCTCAAATTGAGATTAGCACTGAAGTAAGAGTTCAGGAAATTGAACAAACAAGTACAGACAATGGTCGATGGGTAGCCATCTTAATCAAGGATAATGGAACTGGTATTCCCCTGGAAATTCAGCAACGCATATTTGAAACATTTTTCACAACAAAACCTGTGGGTAAAGGAACAGGTTTAGGGTTAGCGATTAGCCACCAAATTATTACGGAAAAGCATCAAGGCAAACTAAACTTGACTTCTCAGGCAGGTGTGGGAACACAGTTTGAAATCTTATTACCTTTGATTTAATTTTAATTAAAATTTTTATAAATTTTATGTTTTTACCTTTCTAGCTTACTTAGAATTAGAACCATACAACAACCAAGCTCTTACTAACTTAATTTCTTCATAACTATATTTTTCTCCTAAGTGTTCATAAATTATTTTTAGTGAGTCAGTACCAACGATTTTGATAGCTTGCAAAATTGCTTCTTGATGCTTACGAGGAACTAATTGATTAATATCTACTGGTAGGTTTAGCTCCATTAATTCAGCGAGATGACTAGCTATAGTAGTGCTGCGGAGTTGGCGTTGTTTGGCAATTTCTAAAATATTCAAACCTCGCTGATGTAATTCTAGAGTCATTAACTGAGTATAAGTTGCAGATTTGGGCTGTTCTTCTGGTACTGAAACTAATGCTGCTTGAGTATTTATTGATTGTTGTTGCTCTTGTCGATGTGTTTTAATTTCTTCAACAAAACGTACTCCATATTGAGCAAGTTTATGTGCGCCAACGCCAGAAATTTGGGCAAATTCATCTAATGTTTGGGGTTGTTGCTGCGCCATCAATTTAAGACTGGAATCAGCAAATACAACATAAGGTGCAATTGACTGTTCATCCGCTACTTGTTTACGGAGCGATCGCAATCTATGAAATAAAATTTCTACGTCAATCGCTTTGGGATTATACTTATCTGGGTCAGTTGTATGTTTCTTAGGAACAGCAATATAAACTTCGCGCTGGCGCTTCATCACTTCCCAGCTATGAGCATTTAGTTTTAAAATGCGATAACCATCAGTTGTCTCATCAACTAGACCTTGATGTAAGAGCGATCGCCCTAACATCTTCCACTCTTCTACACTTTTATCTTTTCCTATACCATAAGTTGACAATAAATGATGACCATATTGCTCAATTTTCTTTCGACCAGAGCCACGTAAAACATCAATAATGTGATTCATTCCAAAGCGTTCTTGACAACGAGCAACACAAGATAAAAACTTCATTGCCTCAATTGTCCAATCTTCCTCTGGTTTAGGATCGCGACAATTATCACAATTATCACAATTACCTGCAAACCGCTCTCCAAAATAGCTTAATTGAATCTTGCGACGGCAGTCTGTCCCTTCTGCATAATCAATCATTTTTTGCAGTTGTTGACGTGCAACTCGCTGCTCTTGAGGGTCGTTTTTTTGCTCAATTAAATAATCAATAATTCGCAAATCAGCCGTACCAAATAATAGTGTACAACGCGCAGGTTCCCCATCTCTACCAGCACGTCCAGATTCTTGATAATAACCTTCTAAATTACGAGGTAAATCATAATGAATTACAAACCGCACATCTGGTTTATTAATACCCATACCAAAAGCAATCGTAGCTACCATTACCTGCACATCATCTCGAATAAAACGAGTTTGATTATACGCTCGTTGTTCGTCAGTCATTCCCGCATGATATGGTAGGGCAGATATACCTTCTTTCTGTAGCCTAAAAGCGACTTCATCTACCTTACGGCGACTAAGGCAATAAATAATACCTGACCCTTCATACTGACGAATTAGTTTTAATAGCTGAAGATATGCTTGTTTTTGTTTAAGTTGTACTTCGTAATAAAGATTTGGGCGGTTAAAACTAGAAATATGAATACTTGGTTGTCTTAAAGCTAACTGTTGAATAATATCTTCACGCACCCGTTTAGTAGCAGTTGCAGTTAAAGCAAATATTGGTACATCTTGATAGCGTTGTCGTAACTGTTTTAATTGTCTATATTCTGGACGAAAATCATGTCCCCACTGAGAAACGCAGTGTGCTTCATCAATAGCAAAAGCAGAAATACCAACTTGGCGCTGTACCTGTTCCAAAAATAGAATAAATTTATCTGTTAATAAACGTTCTGGAGCAACGTAGAGAATTTTAATCTTGCCATTTAGAATACCAACTTCGCGCGATCGCACATCTGCCCAATCTACAGTGCTATTCAAAAATGTCGCACCAATACCATTATCTAACAACGCTTCCACCTGATCTTGCATTAACGAAATCAGGGGCGACACCACCACAGTTAAACCAGATTTAAGCAGTGCAGGTAATTGGAAACACAAGGACTTACCGCCACCTGTGGGCATTAAAATCAGTAAATCGCGCTTTTCCAACGCTTCTTCTACAATTTGGCGCTGTCCTAGTCGGAAATTATCGTATCCAAAGTAGTGTTTAAGTGCCTGTTCTAGAGACGCAAGCTGGGGCATAGTCACGGAAGTTAATTTGAAAGGAAGCACAGATACAAACAATGTTGCCACAGATAGATTTTTAATAGCTGATCTGTCTGGAGTCAGCAGTTTCCTACCATAATAGGACTTGTAAAGTTTTCATTCGCTGGGTGACTTATGCCGAAAGCAATCTGGAATGGTACTGTTTTAGCCGAGAGCGATCGCTGTATAGTCGTTGAAGGCAATCAATATTTCCCACCCGATGCCATCAACAAGCAGTATTTCCAAGAAAGTAACACCCACACTAGCTGTCCTTGGAAAGGTCTTGCCAGTTATTACAGCATTGAAGTAGATGGTCAAGTAAATAAAGATGCTGCCTGGTACTATCCCCAAGCTAAAGACAAAGCTAAAAACATTGAAGGCTATATCGCTTTCTGGAAAGGCGTTAAAGTCGAAGCTTAGGTTAGAACAATTAGAAAGTAAGCAATTAAACTCACATCTTGCACCATTGTCACAACCTCCAAACCTGATGCGAATGTAGAGACGTACCACGGTACGTCTCTACAAGGTTTCAAGGGTTAGCACCTTTCATTTTGTGTCCAAGTCTCATAATTTCCTACTTTGGCACAATGGTAATCAACTTTTAGAGCTTGTACCATTTTGCCACTGGCTAAAATTGATGTTATGACTATTCTTACAACTGAACAAATAGCTGAGTTTCGCGATCAATTAGCAAATTATCCTGATGCTTTTAAGGCACTGCAAGTAATTGCAGACTGTGAAGGAGATTTAGAAGATGCCGCTATGGTAATAGCGATTCGAGTTGGACAGCAACCAGATACAGCTAATGCACTCTGGTTAGATAGTTTAGCTAAAAAATGTCGTGCCGTCATTTGCCAGCAAGAATTTAGAAATGACATGGTAAATGGGAATTTTTCCGCTATTGTTGAATATCTCATCAACACAAAAATTTGTCATCCACTTTTAGTAACTCCTGTTTTGCTGTATGTATTTCAACAAGGAGTAAACAAATTTTGTCAGTCTCTTGATGAAGTAACTGAGAACCTATTGCAAAAATAACAAAACTTACGCATTTCAACAGTAGCGCAGAGGGGCAGAGAGCAGGGAGCGGGGGAAAAAAACAAATTATTTTAGTTTATTTATTGCATAAATCATAAAACTTTTGTTGACATCTGCGTACCCTGCGGGAAGCGAAGTTTGCGCTATATCTGCGTCCATCTGCTTTAATCTACGTTCTAAAAAAACAAAGTTATGATTTTGGCAACCAGCTTAAACCTTGATTGTAAAACTCCGCCTGCTCCCTGCCTGATTCAAGCGATATCCGGCGGCAGTTTACTAGCTTTCGGGGTGCGGTATTGCTGTAACTGTGCCTGAATTAAATTTTGTAAATCTGCGCGACGTACTTCTGTACCAGATGCAAGATTACCTGGTGTTTCAAAAAAAACTAAACTATCAACTGTCTCCATTGCAACTAGCTGGAATAAAATATGAGTAACCGGAATTTGGACAGCTATTAGCTGTGGTGTCATCGTCTGAAAACTTTTAGCATCTGTGAGTGTGGGAAAGGCATAAACAACATTTTTCTCAACATCGGGTTGAGCGCGGTTGCTGAGTGTGGTCATTACCCACCCTTGGTCAGGTGTTTGGGAAATAAAATATTCTAAATGTCGCAGTTGAGTTGCTAGTTGTTTTAGTATAGGTGCGATCGCAGCCATCAGTTCCGGTGTGCCATCTTGGGGAGCATTATTTATCAGGTATTGTATCTGTTTATCTAAATTCATCTTGACGATTATTTATTTCTGTGGTAATAACATTAAGCAAAATTAACTTCACTCAGATTAAGTTAGCTAAACTTATTGCCATTTTTTTATTAGTTACTGAAACCAGGTGTGCCAGTGTAGACATAGATTCTAACTACTTTTTGGACTAATCCCCAGTAATGCTGAGATTGGGTTGATCAGTTAATTTAGATATAGATACCATCAAAAAGTCATAAGTTTAATTAAACTAGCTTGTCTCCTAGCTGAATTTATCTATCAGCGAATAAAAGTTAGTTAAATTAATGACAGATTAACAATTATCACTATAGGAAAAATCTATCTGCGCGTGGAGGAAATCTTTCAACTGCTATTTACCGAACTCCAGCGAGCAACTCGTGCCACAGCCGAAAACTGTCGCGAGGTAGCGGAGCGCATAGCCAACGAAGTCGCCCGCATCTGCAATGAAAGTAAGCGCATTCAAGCTTCTGGAGATGTAGACACCTGGGCAAACAGTTTAGCTCGCCATCGCCTCCAGCAGTGTTTGCACTACTACCAGTTGGGATCGCACCAAGGGCGAGTGGACTTACATAGTACATTAAGTGCTATAATATACCGCTATATTACTCCCAGTGGTAGTCCCCAAAATTACCAAGCTCGTTTGGGCTTGATTGAAGATTTTTTACAAGGATTTTATGCCGAAGCCTTAAATGCTTTTCGGAGGGAAGCTCAGTTAGATGCCCGTTATCGTCCCCAGAGTTTATTAGATCTGGCAGAATATATGGCTTTCACGGAGCGTTATGGCAAACGTCGCATCCCTTTACCTGGTAATCGTAGCCAGCAGTTGATTATTTTACGCGCCCAAACTTTTTCTCAGCAGCAACCTCCAGAAACTTCTGTAGATATGGAACAAGCTGCGGAAGGATCATCACTAGATGCTGATTATAGTCGGAGTGACGGCGCGATGCAGCAGGTAAGGGAGATGATGGTTGCTAATAATGAACCCGAAGCAACAGAAGCAAGTCTGCGGGATACAGTCATTAAAGAATTAATGGCTTATTTAGAAGAAAACCAGCAAAATGATTGTGCTGACTACTTCGCTTTGCGTCTACAAGATCTTTCTACCAATGAAATTGAAGAAATATTAAATATAACCCCTCGCGAGCGAGATTACTTACAGCAGCGCTTTAAATATCATTTGATTAGGTTTGCGCTTTCCCACCGTTGGGAACTGGTTCACCAGTGGTTAGAAGCAGATTTAGAAAAAAACTTGGGTTTAACTCCGCAACAATGGCAGAATTTTCAAACAAAAATTAGCGCCGAACAGTTGAAATTACTACAGCTAAAACAACAAAGTGTATCTAATGTAGAAATTGGAAAAGCGTTAAATTGCACAGTTAACCAAGTAGAAAAACGCTGGTTTAAGCTACTAGAACAAGCTTGGGAGATTCGCAATCGTTCATTATCCGGATCAGGTGCATCGAAGGATGAATAGTGACATGGATAACTACTCAGAAGACTTATACAGCCGCTTCATGGCTTGGCTGCAACAGGATTCTGTCCCCAGTGCCACCAATACGACAGATGGCAGCGACAACGATGCCATTGGCGCGGATTGGGAAATGGATGATTTAGACCCATTGGAAATGGATGACTTGAATATTGTCACGAGCATTGATGAAGCGACACCAAGTCGTCAAGCAAGTACGGGTAGGAGGAACGAAAATACTAACTCAGCCACCCCGTCCACAGCCAAGTTCATGGTGGGTTTGAAAGGAGAGATACCAACCGTGCAAAATCGTTACCATGCGCTACTCAAGCGCCGATTACAAACAGAGATTGAAAGTCACCCGCCGCGATTTCCTTGGGAAACGCAAATTTATGACTATGAAACTGAATCTTATGACAGTGTAGCAAATACAGCAGTTCCCCGACAGCACTGGCTACTACCCCAGATCGAGCAGCTAAATTTGCCTGTTTCTCTACCAGAAACGGCGTTAGCACAATTACTTGAAGCTTGTACAGCCGCAGTGCAATCACCGCTAAAACCAGGAGCGAAGATGGTAAAAGCTGTGGGCAGTTTGTTTCCCCAAGCTCAGGCAGATCTAAATGAATTAGCTGGGTTAGTGCTATTATACCCAACGCGATCGCCACAAGCAGAGCAACTGTTTACTAACGATTACGAAACAGCTACGACTACTCAGCAGGTTGCTCTGTCTTTATTAGCAGCTAAGGAAATTATCAATGCTTTAACGCTATCAGTTTCACCAAATCAAATACTAGAAAAGCAATGGCAAACTGAAGAAGGGCAAATCACTATTCAGGTGGAATATAAATTACAGAGTCAGGGTTCTCAGCTAAAAGTTAACAGCCGTTTACCCAGAGGTGGCAGTTTAACACTGCAAGCAGATCAGGCATCGGCAACAGCACAGCGCACTTATTCAGGCAATTTGAGTATAGAAGTATTTGATTTGCAACCCAAGAACACTTATCCTTTGGAAATTCGCTTATCTGAGTTAGATCACAAACCATTGATTTTTGCGATCGCAATTAGCGATTAGCTTCTGGGAAAGTGGCAATTAGTAGTTAGCTGAGATCTGCATACAGTTTGCAAATGTTAAATTAGGCTGTAGATGGCGATCGCAAGTTTGCTTTTAGCGATTAGCTGAGATCTGAACACAGCTTGCAAATGTTAAATTAGGCTGTAGATGGCGATCGCTAACTAAATCAATAGCTATCAGACTTACGCAACATTTTTAGGGTTATTTGACGCTAACTTTTAGTTTGATTTTGCGTGAGTCCTGAGCTAATTGCTAATCACTAGAAGCTACGAATATGTCTAACCCTTCAGGAACCAGGCAACGCCGACATCTACCCGCTTTTAATCAGTTTTGGCAGAATCTGGAAGAAACGCCCCTTAGCCAGATAGAGAACTCCCTATGGCTGCGTGTATTTGTACAAGCTTTGGTAGCGGTAGGGATTATCGCCACAGATGTGGCGGCGGAAACGCAGATGAGTTTGTGGGCTGTACCCCTAAGTATTGTTGGTGCAACTTGGAGTTGGCATCGCAGGCAGTCTCGCAATATCCCAGTTAAGTTTTTGCTTGCTATTGGAATGCTGTTAGCAACGGCAGATTTTTTCCGTAACTTAATTGGTAATCTCAACGATACAAGGTTAGTGCTGGCACAGTTGTTGATTCAACTGCAAGTTTTGCATAGCTTTGATCTGCCCCGTCGTAAAGATTTGGGGTATTCGATGGTAATTGGATTAATTTTATTAGGTGTTGCGGGTACTGTTAGTGAAACTTTAACTTTTGCGCCTTTATTAATAGTATTTTTAGCGATCGCACTACCAGTTTTAGTGTTAGATTACCGTTCCCGTTTAGGACTTGTTGATAATGCTAAAAGCAAGTCACGCATACACATACCTGCTTTGGCGGCTAACTTATCTTGGCGACGGTTAAGCATCTTTTTCTTAATCATTTTGGCGCTGGGGTTAAGTATTTTTGCTTTGATGCCGAGAGTTCCAGGATATAAACTGCGGACGTTACCAGTGAGTGCGCCTATCCAAGTTGAAGGCAAGTTAAATGGCAGCGAGATTGTTAACCCAGGTTATGTCAGGGGACGCAGAGGCACAGGTCAGGCTGGAGGGCAAGGTGTTGGCACTGGTAATGGTTATGACCAAGATAAAACTGAAGGCAAAGGCGAATTAGATTCCACTTTCTACTATGGTTTTGGGAATAAGATTAACCAAAATTTGCGGGGTGAATTAAAGCAACAAGTAGTGATGCGAGTTCGCTCTCAATCACCTGGTTTTTGGCGAGTGCAAGCATTCGATAAATATACAGGTCAGGGTTGGGAAGTTTCCCGTAGTAAGGATGTACAAAAAATTGAGCGCCCTAGTTGGTCGTATCAATTTATGCTGCCACTTTCAGGAATATTCAATCGTAGTCAAGAGGTGATTCAAAGTTACACGGTAGTATCTGAATTACCAAATTTAATTCCGGTTTTAGCTAATCCCACAGAAGTTTATTTCCCGACAGAAGAGATATCTATTGATAAGGAAAACGGGTTGCGATCGCCTGTACCTTTAACAGAAGGTACTACTTATAGTGTGATTTCCCAAGTACCATATCGCGATCGCACTGCTTTGGGCAAGGCTTCAACTAAATACTCAGAAAGAATCACTAATTACTATCTACAAGTTCCGCCGAAAATTGCAGATAAGGTACGAAAACATACTGAAGAAATTTTAGCGCGATCGCCTAAACCGCTTACCTCTCCTTACGAGAAAGCACTCTACCTAACTCAGTATGTCAAGCAGCGTTACACTTTGCCGAAAGATCCTTTCGGGCTGCCATTTTTGGAGGATAACGAAGACTTAGTTGAAGCGTTTTTGTTTAAATACAAAGAAGGTTATCCTGACCAATTCTCAACTGCATTAACTGTGATGTTGCGTTCAATTGGGATTCCAGCGCGGTTGGTGGTTGGTTTTGGGGAAGGGCAATTTAATCCGTTTACAGGGTTTCATGTTGTCAGCAATACTGATGCTTTTGCGATGACGGAGGTTTATTTCCCTAGATTTGGTTGGTTTACTTTTGATCCTATTCCAGGGCATCCATTAATTCCACCTTCAGTAGAAGAAGACCAAACGTTTAGTGTTTTACAACAGTTTTGGAAATGGGTTGCAGGTTGGCTACCATCACCTGTTAATAGTTTTATCAGTAGAGCATTTGAATTTATTGCTCGTGGGATAGTTGGTGCGATCGCCTGGTTTTTTGCGTTATTTTCTAAAGGCTGGGTAGGCTTATTTACAGCTTTAATTACCTCTATTGCTTTGGGCTTTCTTGGTTGGTTAGGTTGGGAACAGTTTAAGACGTGGCGTTACCGTCGTTGGTTAAATAAGTTACCAGCAATGGAAAGTATTTATCAGCAAATGTTGAATACTTTAGCTACTCAAGGTTTTCGTAAGCATCCAGCACAAACACCTTTAGAATATGCTCAAGTATCCAGAAGTCATCATCCATCTGTAACTGCTGATGCGATTAATGATATTTCCAACGCCTATGTTAGTTGGCGTTATGGTGGTGAACAACAAAATACTGATTGGTTGCAGCAACGTTTGCAGGAATTAATTAAAAGTATTCAGCCATCTGTAGTTAATAATCAGCTACTTAGAAGATGGAAGGGTAGAAGAAGCGATCGCACTTTAGCGTAACCCCACTCCCAGCCCCTCCCTTGTGAACGGGAGGGGCGTTTTGTTTAGATAAAAGGTTCAAATTTTTATTGATTTTCTAAAACCCAACGGCTGAATAATTCCACAGAAATGCGCCAATAAGTATCAATTTCTGGAATAACCCTCTTTTATCACTATTCAGAAAGTAAAATCGTTTCTAATTCTTGAAATCAACATATTGCATACATTTCAGCCTTTATTTTCTAAAGGATTCTGTCTTTTTTATCAGAAAAGACAGAATCCTTTCATACCAATAGTTTCAGAATATACTCTGAAAAAAGTGACAAAAGAGGGATAACATCATGGCGTTTGGTGATAACTCTGTAAATCGCCGTCCAGTGACCAGATAAATACTTCACTCATTGGAAAGCGTTTACACGATTTATTAAATTCTTCAATGATGCTGAGATCGCCGAAGCTTGTTCCTTCCTGCTTATCAGGAGCTTTGTTTCTGCCAGCCAAATCGGGGAACTGGTCAATCCACAGCAATATCTCTTTCGTATTCGGAAATAGGGTAGGCGACCAGGGGGCTTCGCCTGTGAATGCTTCTTTAACTGCTTTAACAAAACGTAGGGCTGTTTCCCTTCGCATTGTGCCGTCCCCGTTCTGGGCAATGTGATTGCCTGTTTCGATTATTGTCGCCATAGGCAACAGAAAAGTACAGCCAGATTGAGCATAGGTCTGAAAATCTTCGAGAACTGATGCTCTATGCTGATTACAGTACGGAACGTTGAGTAAGTTCAGGAATATGCTGGTATCAATTAGGCAAATACTACTCATTGCCGTATTCCTGCAAACGAGACAGCCATGCCAAAGCTTGCTGTTTTCTATCTTCAGGTGTGTGTGGCGACTTAACGAACCGATCCACTACCCCAGCAGTTACAAGTTGTCCGAGTGGTCCTTGTGATATCAGACTGGGGAAGTCGTACATATCTCCAAGCCTGACAAGGCGGCTATTTCCTTTATTTCCTTCCGTTGGATCACGAAAACAAAACACAACATCTTTGAGAGCTTCATCGGGTAAGGCATCCATTAGGGCTGGGTTGTGGGTAGAAAGCAGCACTCGTAAATTACGCCGCTCGGCAATATCCCTGATACTGGCGAGTAGATGCTTGGCGCGGTTAGGATGAACGCCGTTGTCGATTTCTTCGATCACGACTAAACTACCTTCCGTAGCCGATAACATAGCAGCCGCGATCGCCAACACCCGCAAAGTACCATCGGATAATAATGCTGCCTCACAAGAGCGACGGTTATCGCCAAATGTTTCTGCTAGTCGCACCATGACTTCATCTCGTGGACCAACAAGGAAATCTAGTCCATCTATAGCCTGTTCTGGTAAACTCTGAATAAAGTTGAGAATTGCCTGTTGATTTTCGGCTTGGTTCTCCCACAAGCGATACAGAACGCTGGAAAGATTAGTACCATCTTCTTGTAATCGCTTATCAGATTTGAAACTGTACTCGCGCATTTTAGCGGGAACAGGATCTAGAAACAGGATGTTCTGTAAGACTCGTTGATATTCGCGGACAGTCTCAGGAATAATCTTTTGGGAGTTGGTGTGCTTGGCATTAAAAAGGGCAGGGCTATCTAATTGGACAAATATAGCCATTTGATCACTGCACGTTACTCTTGGCTTTTTACTCCCCCTTGTAAAGTTGTTATACATCACACCAACATCAGTCCCTACGCCTTGTGAAGGCTGATCTAGGTCATATAGCGCTACGGGACTTGTCGAGCCAACGATTCGCTCACTACTGATGTGAAGTTCTCCATCACGCACATTGAGAGTTATATCGAGTTGGTTCCATTCTGTTAAGTCCGAACGGCAACCAATGGTAAAACTTGATTCTCCCCGATGGCACAAATCATTTACTCGACCGCGTACAACGCGCTCTGCATTATTCACAGCATATTGAATACTGGAAAGTTTTTGTCCTTGTGCCAGCCATGACAAAAAGCGCAAACCTTCAAGGGCGTTACTTTTGCCTGCGGCATTGGCTCCGATTAGTACAGTTAGCGATCCCAGGGGCAATCGGCTTGTACTGTAACTTTTAAAGTTGGCGAGGGTAAATTCGGTTAGCATGGCGTTCAGCTTTGCCCTAAGTCAGAACTTTTGTCTTAACCAATCTAGAAATACAACATTTTTAAGGCATTTACTAACTTGAAATTGTATAAAAATAATTTTGCTAGGGAATAGCTTAATTTTGATTAAATAAATCAAAACATTATAATAGCAAACAATTGAATTTAAAATAATTACAATTTTAAATTATTTGTGCCTGGGTAATTTAGTACCCATTTCAGTTAAAGCTGAAACAAATAAGTAGATAATCAGTAAACCTACTCCCGCAAAGAACAAAACTATATCTTTATCCATAGATTAATTATTTTACCTTAACACTACTTGATTTACAAATTGCTCTATCTCCATCTAGCAGCCTCACAAAATTATTTCTTCCAGGGTAATTTAGTACCCATTTCAGTTAAAGCTGAAATAAATAAGTAGATAATCAAGAAAGCTACTCCAGCTAAGAACAAAACTAAATCTTTATCCATAGATTAATTATTTTACGTTGACGCTGATAAAAATAATATTAAATCGGTTTGATTACACACACAATGTAGAGACGTTGTATGCAATGTCTCTACAGACTTCTACTAATTAGCGGTTGACTGTACTCATATCAGGATAGCGATCGCCTGCTGCTACTCCTTTAGGTGCAAGTTGCTCAATCCGACTTAATTCTTCTTGCGTCAGACTAATCTCAGTAGCACCAATATTTTCTTCTAAATAAGTGCGGCGCTTAGTACCAGGAATAGGAACAATATCTTCTCCTTGCGCTAACAACCACGCTAAAGCTAACTGACTAGCAGTAACGCCTTTTTCCGATGCGATCGCATTTACCTGTTCTACCAGTTCCAAATTCTTGTTGAAATTCTCACCCTGGAACCGAGGCGAAAATCTGCGGTAATCATCTTGTGCTAAATCATCAATACTTTTAATCGCTCCAGATAAAAACCCACGTCCCAAAGGACTATAAGGAACAAATCCAATCCCTAACTCCCGTACTGTGGGCAAAATTTCATCTTCTGGATCGCGAGTCCACAGCGAATACTCAGTTTGCAATGCTGTAATTGGGTGAACTCCATAAGCGCGGCGAATCGTATCAGGTGCAGCTTCAGAAATGCCGATATAGCGCACTTTACCTTGTTTTACCAACTCTGCCATTGCACCAACTGTGTCTTCAATTGGCACATTAGGATCAACGCGATGGAGATAGTAAAGGTCAATTACATCAACTCCCAATCTTTGCAACGAACCATCGCAAGCTTGATGCACATACTCTGGTTTACCGTTAACTCCTCCAAAACCCCCCTCTGGTGTGCGAACTATACCAAACTTAGTTGCTAAAATTATTTGATCGCGACGATCTTTGATTGCTTTACCTACTAATTGTTCATTAGTATGGGGGCCATACATATCGGCGGTATCAAGGAAAGTTACACCATTATCTATTGCATGGTGAATAGTTGCGATCGCTTCTTCTTCATCCCTACCACCATAAAAGTCAGACATCCCCATGCAACCAAGTCCGAGTTCTGAAACTTCTAGTCCTTGATTCCCAAGTTTCCGTGTTTTCATTGTTTTGATCCTGAGTTGTGATTAGTCAAACAGATTTTTAATTTTTAGAAAACGTTAATTAAGTTTTTTACACTATCTGTATTGCAGGTATCTCGTCCACGTATGATTTTATGTAAATTCTAACTAAATTGCTCCTTACAGAACTTACGCATTTTAATGATAAGTTAATAGTTTGGGGGCTGTGGACAGGTGTTGACGTGAGCTAGTCCAATTATTCCTTTAGCAGTATCTTCTTGTTTGAAACAATGCAATAAAATATATATTTATGATTTTAAAAAGAACTAATTTTTAAATAAATACCAAGAAAATTTAGTTATTCTAATTCGCTATATAATTATGTGCTGTTTTATCTAATAAAGATCAGAGTAGTTCATTAAAAGTATGATTTGTGAATTGTGTGAAAGAGATGTTGAACGTTTAACGGTTCATCATTTAATCCCTAGACAAAAAACCAAACGTAAGAAGCTAGATAGTGGCCCAACAACTAATATCTGTTCTGCTTGCCATCGACAAATACATAATTTGTTTAAAAATACACAATTAGCACAAGAGTTAAATACCTTAGAAAAACTTAAGCAAGATCCTGAAATGGCAAAGTTTTTATCTTGGGTTAAAAAGCAAGATCCAGGTAAACGAGTTAAAATATATAGCCAACGGTATTAAGTTATCAGTGAACAGTAACCAGTACTAGCACCGTTAAAAATTATTAAATCTTATTGAACTATTAACACTGATTTAACAGGACGTTTAACCAAATTTCCTCTAGTCTTCACTTTGCCGTAAAATGTCTTCCCTCTAAAGTAAAGAGATGAAGAACTACCCCCATCTAAATTCATCGCTTTCTTCACACCTAAAGATTTCATAAAAGTAGCCAACCCTGTTAAAGACATCCCAGATTTATTAGGATATTCCGGCTTTTGAGCTACCATTACTAAAACAATACTGCCATCATCGGTAATCCCAACAGCACTTCTAGCATTAGGTTGATTACTTCCAAGGCTATCTCTAATAACTTTCCCGTTGACTATATCTAAAAAACCTTCTTGAATTAAAGGTAGCGTAATATCTTTTTCTAAAGGCAATAAACGAGAACCACCGCCTAAAACATCAACTAAGCGGCAATTTGCCAATTTCGGATCTTGGTGTAAGGCAATATCATAACGCAGGTTTGATCCACAAACATAGCCTCTAAATTCTGTTCGATTGAGGATTTTATTTAGATAAGGAGTTAACTGAGGATTATTCATCAATCGCTCATTTAATCTGGGATTTCCAACTAATAATCCTTGTTGAACAACAATAGAAGTAGATTTCTGGTTTTGTGGGTCAAAAAAACCACCATTCAAAACTGCGATCGCACCGTTATTTTTAGCAAACTCTTCTACAGTATTTAAAGATGGAGATATTGCAGTCGTTATTGAAAAACGATTTTGAGCAGGAATGCGGATAACGTGAATTAAACTTGAAGCCAGGGAATAAGAGTTATATTGCAGATTTTGGCGTGGTGGTAGTACAGAGTCAGAAGGTGCAGCTATCGGATGGCGATCGCGACTTAAAAATAGCATTGTCCCAATAAGTGAAACTGATATAGTCGCAATCAGCAGCCAAAGTTTTCTCACTCCTTACTCCTCCCTCCTCCCTCCTCAGTTCTTCAAAGCTACTTGCTTAATTGGTTCAAGTAAATCTATTGACAAATGCAACATATTAAGAGTGGTTCCTTCAACACCACTAGGGGAAGGCCCATGATAGTCACTACCACCAGTCATCAATAACCCATACTCAGCACATAAACGTTCTAAATTTTCAATTTGCGATCGCGTATGAGTAGGGTGATAAACCTCAACTCCTATTAACCCTGCATCCACCATCTCTTTAAGAACATCCTCAACCTTTCCACCCTTAAATAGATAAGGATGCGCCCAAACTGGGACTGCACCACAACTGCGTAACAAATCAATTCCTTCAACAATAGAAAACTTTTCGTAATCTACATAAGCAGGTCGATCATCACCCAACCAACGCTCAAAAGCTTCCTGTTGCGATTTTACATAACCTGCATTTACTAATGCTCTAGCAATATGGGGACGACCTGGAGCCATCCCTTCACCCAAAGTTGGTAACTCAACCGGATACCCCAGCGCCGCTAATTTTTCTACCATCATCCTAGCGCGGCGAAAACGCCCTTCTATTCTTTCACCTAGAGGAGTACTAAGTAACTCAGGATTAGGATAAAAGCCGAGAATATGTAAAGAGCGGTCGTTGTGGACAGTACTTAATTCAATTCCAGGGATAATTTCTATATTATGTGGTTGAGCGGCGGCGATCGCTTCATCCCACCCAGAAATAGTATCGTGGTCAGTAATAGCAAGAGCGCGTACACCTTTATCAACCGCCGCAGCAACCAGTTGTTGTGGTGTGAGAGTACCGTCTGAATAAGTTGTATGGCAATGGAGTTCTAGCATATTTCAATTATGAACTCCCAGCAAACAAAATATCTACTAAAACCCTTGTAGAGACGCGTGCGCGTCTCTACATTTCGCGGGCAAGATGCCCACCTATCCTTATGCGTAAATCCTGAAAAGATTAAAAACCGTAAGAAACTCCCACGGACAGTACAGGATATACACTCAAACCATTCAAATCATCCTCTAAATCTTTCCTTTCCTTTTCAATCTCAGCCGCTAGTTGTTGGTTTGCATCCTGATTAGTAGCCCTCAATTCTACCTCTGGCGAACCAGCAAAAAGCACACCCAAGTCTAACGAAAAACCTAATCCTTGCCGTCTAACTGGATTACCAAAACCAATGCCTAAATATGGTGCAATGCTATTGGGAAATGACGCTTTAGCCTTCAACTGACCAACTTCTTGAGAAGTGAACGTTTGATCCCCGATTTGAAATTCTCCGTTTTCCCTCGGTCTGCCTTTCGCATCAATACGATTATCTTGATAAGCTAAACCGCCTGTCACCCTCAAACCACCTCCACCAAATGGATAGAAGTCAGCCAGTCCAGTTACACTAAACAAAGAGAAAGTACTATTGTAATAAATATCATTCTGAGTACCATCAATTCCAAACCCAAGCCCATTAACTCCCAGTCTGGCGTTTAAATTATTAGAAATTCCTTTAGTGATCTCCACTCCCGCCCCCAACGTACCAACTTTACCTGTAACGGCAAATCCACCCCCAGGTCTTGCTGTTGTTGGTTGTGTTATTACAGGTTGGGTGGGTTGAGTACCTGGTTGAGTACCTGGTTGATAGCCTCTGCATCGAGAGTTCAGGGGGAATGAGGTACACAGAGCATCCAAGTCAATTGGAACAGCAGCAAGCAGTTCTGCTTCTGTCTTAGTTTTAACTACAGCTTGTTCTTTCCGTGGTTGTAAATCTGTAGCTTGATAGGAAATATTGCTTGTTTGGGGCGCGTTATTGCTAGAGATGCTGTTTAATTCTGCTGTTGTTTGGCTCTTAGGAGATGCTGACTCATTTAAGCTGATAGTAGATTCTGTAGTGCTACTAGCAGTGGTAACTGCCTCTTTAGTTTCTATACTGGGCGAATTTGTAGCAATTTTAGACTCCTCATCTACCTGCGCGACAGTCTCAAGATTCGCTTCAACTGCACGAATTTGCTGAGGGATAGTGGCACTCAGTAGCAGATTGGTAGCAACTCCCAAGCTCAATAGACCAAATTTTGAGTAATCTAAAATGTTTAGCATTTGTTAGCTATGTTGGTTTTTTCATTCATAGTTTCACATGATTGTACTACAGGAAGACTTAATAAAAAACCGCTATCTTTTAATTACAAATGATTGATACTATTATGGGTTATCAATTTTGTAAATAGGGACTTGATTGCTATTCAAATATCGCGCACGAGTTAGTGTAATGATCTGATTTTACTTGATAAATCCAACTTTATCTTTCATACAGCCTGGAATTTTTGTATTCTAGATCGCACAAACGTATTTAAGTAAAATTTTGCTGATTGACTGCACCCAGATCGTCTTGTTGATGATAATCAAAATGATCTTAACGATCTACCAATTCCAGCTTTAAAAAGTACCAAAATGACTCTCAAAGCAGTTTTGTTTAATTTTAATGGCGTTATTATTAATGATGAGCCAATTCACGAACAGCTAATTGACCAGATAGTGATAGCCGAGAATTTACGTCCTAAACCAGGGGACTTTCGGAAATTCTGCTTGGGAAGAAGCACAAGCGCCAGTCTAAAAGATTTGCTCAAAGATCGTGGTCGCTTTGTTACTGAAGATTACTTAACTAAACTGATTACCCAAAAAGCCCAAGATTACCAGCGCCAGTTGGAGACATTGGAAAAATTACCGATTTATCCTGGTTTGGAAGACTTAATTTTTAAATTGCGTGTAGCAAAGCTACCAATGGGTGTCGTTACTGGTGCAACAAGATCTGAAGTCGAAGTGGTGTTAAATCAAGTTAATCTAGCACAGCATTTTGATGTAATGGTGACTGGTGATGACTTAACAGCTAGTAAACCCGAACGCGATGGCTATCTCTTGGCTGTAGAAAGATTAAATCAATTACATCCTGAACTAAAGCTTCAGCCATCGGAGTGTCTAGCAATTGAAGATACCTTTGTGGGAATTAAAGCCGCCAAGCAAGCAGGTATACAAGTGGTGGGTGTAGCAAATAGTTACCCTTTCCATATGCTTCAGCGTCAAACCAACTGGACAGTAGATTATTTATCTGACTTAGAAGTAGAACGAGTGCAGCAAGTCTATTCACAGCAACAGCCGTCTGATACTTCCACAGGATTAATAAGCTAGTTGGTGATGTTTGTCAATCTCCTCAAGTTTCTAATTCTTTAAGAAAACGTTAAGTTCTTTTTCGTTTTATTAAGAAATTAGTAACTGTTGTGTCAGATTATGTTTTTCGCTGTCTAAGATATCGTGATCGGGTATGGTGAAATATAAAGGAATTGTTAAATAGTTAAGAGGTGACGTACTTATGTGCTACCACCAATAACATCAGTTTTGCTCAATTCCTGAGTTTCTTCTATGTAATTGCAACCAGGAGGTTTTATGAGTCCATCACTGCTGCGTCAGCTATGGGTCATGATCGAAAGTACGCAGGCTCATATCTTGTTGAAACTAGATGATGCCAGCTTGGTACAATGGCTGCTAAAGCAGCTAAATCAAGAACGATCGCTTAATTGCCAGGAAGTTGCTGTAGTTAGCAATTACATCCAATCCCGCATATCTCTAATTCGAGATTTGGCTTATGAGCGATAGTTGCTCTTCGATAGTATTTGAATAAGTTTTGCTACACTCAACATATTTAATAGTAGCGATCGCTCTCCACACCTCATATTTAATACAGCTATAGTCAGCCGAAATGCTCCCTTCTATGGCAAGGTTGAAAAATAGAGAGGAAAAGAGCAACTAATCGTTTTATGCAAACACTGCCAAATCCAACAACTTCCCAAGCCGCTTCTAATCTACTATCCACTGATACAACTATCCAAAGGCGCAAAACCCGTCCAGTAAAAGTGGGTAATATTACAATTGGCGGCGGCTACCCTGTGGTAGTGCAGTCAATGATTAATGAAGACACCTTAGATATAGATGGATCAGTAGCAGGGATTCGCCGCTTACACGAAATTGGCTGCGAAATTGTGCGTGTTACAGTTCCCAGTCTCGCCCACGCTAAGGCGTTAGCAGAAATCAAGCAAAAATTAACTGCTACTTACCAACCTGTACCCCTCGTTGCTGATGTCCATCACAACGGGATGAAAATAGCCCTAGAAGTTGCCAAGCACGTTGATAAAGTGCGGATTAATCCAGGGTTGTATGTATTTGAGAAGCCCAAAGCAGATAGAACTGAATACGCTCAAGCAGAATTTGATGAAATTGGCGAAAAAATTCGCGAAACTTTAGAACCATTAGTTGTTTCCTTACGCGATCAAGGCAAAGCCATGCGGATCGGCGTTAATCATGGTTCTCTGGCTGAACGGATGCTATTTAGTTACGGCGATACCCCAGAAGGGATGGTGGAATCGGCATTAGAATTTATTCGTATTTGTGAATCTCTAGATTTCCGCAACTTAATAATTTCTATGAAAGCCTCGCGTGTGCCTGTGATGCTTGCAGCATATCGTTTAATGGCACAGCGTATGGATGAATGCGGGATGGATTATCCCTTGCATTTGGGTGTCACCGAAGCAGGTGATGGTGAATATGGACGGATTAAGTCTACTGCTGGGATTGGCACATTATTAGCTGAAGGCATTGGCGATACTATCCGAGTGTCACTTACGGAAGCCCCAGAAAAAGAAATTCCTGTTTGCTACAGTATTTTGCAAGCATTAGGTTTGCGGAAGACAATGGTGGAGTATGTCGCCTGTCCTTCTTGCGGTCGCACTTTATTTAATTTAGAAGAAGTGCTGCATCAAGTGCGGGAAGCAACTAAGCACCTCACTGGTTTAGATATTGCGGTGATGGGTTGTATTGTCAATGGCCCTGGTGAAATGGCTGATGCTGACTACGGTTATGTAGGTAAACAACCTGGCTTCATTTCTTTATATCGTGGCAGAGAAGAAATCAAGAAAGTGCCAGAGTCTCAAGGTGTGGAAGAGTTAATTAATTTAATTAAAGGTGATGGTCGCTGGGTTGATCCTGAAGAAAGTTAAGATAAGTAGCGATCGCAGTTTAAGTCCTGAGTGTGATTTGTTTGCGCTCAAATTTGCGTACGATATATTAAATATGGACTTACGCAAAAAACCAGTGCGCTCAAGATGTTCGCACTATGTTAATTATAAATTTGGGGAACAATCTGTCTTGATCAAGACTCTACCCTAGAGACGATAGTGTTTTCCGGATTGCAACCCAATGTAACTGGATCTATATTGATATGCAGACTGCTAGCTAATATTGCCTATGCTAGAGTGAGCGTAATTCCTTGGCATTAGTTTCCCTGCGGCTCAGAAAAGGATCATGGTAATCACAAAACGTGGGCTAGTTCTCGGTGCAACAGCATTAGTGCTAACAACAGTTGGCGTTACTGGTGCTGGTATTCATTTGTCACAAGGTCAAGCTTTATTTCGCGAAAGCCCTAAAGAAATCGTTGATGAGGTATGGCAGATTATTGACCGCCAATATGTTGATGGCACTTTTAATCAAGTAGATTGGCGAGCAGTACGCAAAAAGTATCTGAGCCGTTCTTACAGCAGTAAGGAAGATGCTTATAAAGCAATTCGGGAAATGATCAAGCCCCTGGATGATCCCTATACCAGGTTCATGGATCCGAAACAGTTCAAGGATATGCAAATTGACACATCGGGGCAATTAACTGGTGTGGGTATTCAGTTGGCTCAAGATGAGAAGACGAAAAAGTTAGTAGTAATTGCTCCGATTGAAGATACACCAGCTTCTAAGGCAGGGATTTTAGCTAAGGACACTATCATCAAAATTGATGGTAAAAGTACCGAAGGTATGGATGTGAATCAGGCAGTACAACTGATTCGCGGGAAAGAGGGAACGCCAATTAATTTGACTATCCTCAGAGGCGATAAACAATTAGATTTTCCGCTGAAACGGGCAACAATTGCTGTTCATCCAGTACGCTATAGCAATCAAAAAGATGCACAATTGGGATCTGTTGGTTATATTCGGTTAAACCAATTTAGTACTAGCGCGCCATCTGAGATGCGTAATGCTATTAAAAATTTAGAACAACAAAGAGTAGCAGGCTATATTTTAGACTTGCGCTCTAACCCAGGAGGATTACTCTACGGCAGTATTGAAATTGCCAAAATGTGGTTAGAAGAGGGAGCGATTGTTTCGACAGTTAACCGAGATGGTGAAAGCGATCGCCAAGTAGCTAATCGTAGTGCCGTGACAGACAAACCTGTGGTGGTTTTGGTGGATGGTGGTTCAGCTAGTGCTAGCGAAATCCTTTCTGGGGCGCTGCAAGATAATAAACGTGCTTTATTAGTTGGTTCAAAAACGTTTGGTAAAGGTTTAGTACAATCAGTCAGACCACTAGGAGATGGTTCAGCATTGGCTGTAACAATTGCTAAGTACTTTACTCCTAGCGGACGCGATATTAACAAGTTAGGAATTAAGCCAGATGTGGTAGTTGATCTGACAGAGGAGCAAAAGAAAACTTTAAGTAGCGATCGCACCCAAGTTGGCACAGCAAATGATCCACAATATGCTAAAGCACTACAAGTGCTGAAGCAACAGATCGCTCAAAGAGGAAACAGCGCAGCCTCTACTACGAGCAAGTAGTTGGAGGCTTTGCTATGTGTAGGGGCGGGTTGGTAAAGCAAACCCGCGTATTTACAGATATCGCAGGTTAAACCCGCCCAAAAGCGAAAAGTCTAAACTGGTTGGCATTTACCAGCGCGGATCAAACCAACACGACGAGCGATCGCTTCTTCTTTTGAAGCCAATGGCCCCCATTGCTCCACAATACTTGTATCTTGATTCTCCCCTGCGATTTGTTCGTTGGGGAGAATTTCACAATGACCGTCTTGACGCTTGATAATGTACCACTTTTGTGATTTATCCATTGTTACCTCACGCTTAATTTTAAGCTAACGCACAAATAAGCTTGTACATTTTTAAATTAGAGAAAAGTTATCAAACCCTTTTCTCCTCTCTCCTCCCTCCTCTCTCCTCTCCCCATAAAACAGAAAACGAACGAAACACAACAGCTTATCTATTCGCAGGTGTTGCATCTGGTTGTAAAATCATTGGTAATCCTTGCTCACCACCTCCAAGAATGACAATTTTAGAGTTAGGCGATTGAGCTAGTTTTTCATTAGCTTCAATCATTTTTAATCTGAGAATTTGAGCGTTAAGACCTTGGGAAACAATCTTTTGGTAATCAGATAAACCTTTGGCTTCAATTCTCTTACGTTCTGCTTCTTGACGCTCTTTTTGTAAGACAAAAGCCATTTGCTGAGATTCCTGTTCTGCTTTCAGCTTTTGCTGAATTGCTGCTTGGACTGTCTCTGGTAAGACTACATTCCTCAATAAAGTTTCCTCTACAATAAAACCTAAAGATTTCAATTGTTGAGTAAGCTGTTGATCGAGTTGCTTGGCAACATCCTGACGTTTGCTGGAGTAAATGGCATTCGCTGGGTAGGTCGCAGTGATTTGACGAATAGTAGAGCGAAATCTAGAACTGAGAATATCTATCTCGCTAGTACCAATTTTTTGATAAAGTTCTACTGCTTTTTGCGGGTCAAGCTTGTACTGAAGGCTAACATCAAGATTAAGTTTTAAGCCTTCTTGAGATGTTGTATCTACATTTTCTTTGACATCTTTTAGGCGAGTTGAAAATTGTATTACCTTAGCAAATGGATTAACTAAGTGGACACCAGGAGCAAGGTAACCTTGGGAGACTTGACCAAAAGCATCTACAACGCCGACACTTCCAGTAGGAATCACGATTAGTGCTTTGGAGAGAGAGTAAAGTGTACCAATTATGGCTATCAATAAAGCGATCGCATTTAATGAAGAACGATTGCGATCGGTGGTCATCCCCAGACGGTTAGAATATACCAGAACTGCAATTAGGGCAGTAATTATAGAAACAATAAAATCCATAAAGTTATTTTCTCATGGAATAAGATTCAAGTTACATCAATAATTTACGCTTTGGGATAGTTTGACAAATTTAATAATTAAGTAAAAAAAGAATCTAGTTTAAAGGGTAATTAATTTTTGATTAAAATTTGATTAAATATTGTATATTTTTCAATCTTTAGATTGATTTACAAATTGCAACAAAATAGTTAGTAAATTTAACCTGTTCATAATCTTAACTTATAGCCCCTTAAACTTGAGCCGTTATGCTGTCATAAGCAAGCACTAAAAAGTAATTTTTAGAGTTAATTCTAAAGGGTTCAAGAACATGGCATTTATGCTTAAACGGGTATCATTATTAAGTGCGATCGCACTGGTAGCTAGCACATTAGGTGTACCGATCTCTCCAGTTCAATCTATAACTCCAGGTACCGTTCAAATTGATGGCTCCAGTACCGTTTATCCGATTACTGAAGCAGTTGCAGAAGAGTTTCAAAAAAAAGGTGGTGGCAGAGCTACAGTTGGTATTTCTGGAACTGGAGGCGGTTTCAAAAAGTTTTGTCGTAATGAAATAGATATTGCTGATGCTTCACGACCAATTCTTGCTAAAGAAATGGCGGCTTGTCGAGCGGCTGGTGTCCAATATATAGAATTACCAGTAGCTTATGATGCACTCACAGTTGTTGTAAACCGTCAAAGTCCGGTAAGTAATCTGACAACGGCTGAACTGAAGAAAATGTGGGAACCTACGGCTCAAGGTAGAGTTTCCAGATGGAATCAAGTACGTGCAGGATTGCCAAATGCGCCTTTAAGATTATATGGCGCTGGCCCCGATTCTGGTACTTTTGACTATTTCACCGAAGCCATTGTTGGTAAATCTAAATCAAGTCGGCGTGATTATACTCCTAGTGAAGACGACAACGTTTTAGTACAAGGTGTTGCTAGAGATAAGAATGCTTTAGGTTACTTTGGTTATGCCTATTACCGTGCTAATACCAACCGACTCAAAGCAGTCTCAATTAATGGAGTGCTACCTTCTGCTCAAACTGTAAGAAGTGGTAAGTATCAACCTTTATCCCGACCAATCTTTATTTATGTAAATGCTAAATCTCTTCAACGACCAGAAGTTAAGAAGTTTACAGAATATTACATGAACAATGCTAGTCGGTTATCAGCAGCAGTAGGATATGTAGCATTACCTGCAAATGGTTATGCTATAGCGAAACAACATTTGCAAAAGCGCAAAGTTGGTACAGTATTTGCTGGTGATGCGCCCGTAGGTTTAAGAATTGAGGCACTGCTACAGCGCGAAGCAAAATTCTAAAAGTGATTAGCTATCAGCTAAAACATCAAGCAGTAATTCTTTTAAGTAAGAAACTACTTTGTTAAAGCTGACGGCTGATATCAAGTTTGTTTAATCATTTACGCTCAATGTATGTTGGGTAGAAGGTAGCGTAGCGCAACCTTGATAAGGTGTTGGGTTGCGCTGCGCTTAACCCAACCTACAAATTATGAGTAATCAGCCGGACATGAGATGAATGCTAATTGCTAAAAGCTAATTGCTATTAACTAAATATGACTGAAACACAAATACAAGCATCCAGACCAGCACAGATATCGCCAAAAGTAATCCGTTCTTTACGGGAACAAGCGATTGAATTTGTGTTATTTCTTGCTGCATCTTCTTCGGTGGCAACTACGATCGCAATTCTGTATATTTTAGTTTCAGAATCTCTGAGCTTTTTTGGGCAAGTTCCATTATCAAAATTCCTAACTGATACAGAATGGAGTCCTTTATTTGAAGACCCTCGTTATGGAATTATGCCATTAGTAACAGCCACTTTAGTAACTACAGGCGTGGCTTTGTTCGTAGCAATACCATTGGGTACAATTGCCGCAATTTATCTCAGCGAATTTGCTCCATCTCGTTTACGAGAAATAATTAAGCCAATTTTGGAACTACTAGCAGGTATTCCGACAGTAGTTTATGGATACTTTGCACTGTTATTTGTTACGCCACTATTGCAACAAGTTTTTCCTGATTTAGCGGGATTTAATATGTTAAGTCCTGGGATAGTCATTGGGATTATGATTATTCCTTTTATTAGTTCTATTAGTGAAGATGCCATGAAGGCAGTGCCAGTATACTTGCGGGAAGGATCTTACGCAATGGGAGCAACACGGTTACAAACCGCTTTAAAAATAGTATTTCCTGCTGCTATTTCGGGAATTATTTCTGCTTATATTCTCGGAATTTCTCGCGCCGTTGGTGAAACAATGATTGTTGCCATTGCCGCCGGATTACAACCAAGTTTAACTTGGAATCCGATGGAACCTGCTGCTACTATTACTGCTTACATTGTGCAAGTAAGTTTGGGTGATTTGCCTCACGGCACTTTAGAGTATCAAACAATTTTTGCGGCTGGATTAACCCTGACATTAATTACTTTGTCGTTTAACGTTGTCGGATATTTTTTGAGTAAGCGCTATCGAGAAATTTACTAATTTAGTTCGTAGCTATCAGCATTGACTTGATCGGGTTATAAAATTTTGACTTCTAGGATTAATAGAATATAAATGGCAACAGTAGAGCAAATCCGAGCAATTGTATCTCGTAACAAAATAGGAAATGTAATTTTTACTATTATTGGCTTGTTGTCGATTTTAATAGCAGTGCTAACTCTTTTAGCATTAACAATTAAGTTAGCACTTGATGGTGCGCCCCGTCTGACTGAACACTTCTTTTTTTATTATCCTTCTCGTAATGCCGAAGAAGCCGGAATTTTAGCGGCTTGGGTAGGAACAGTGCTAGTAATGTTCGTGACTGGACTTGCAGCTATTCCCCTGGGCATATCTTCAGGTATATATTTAGAAGAGTATGCTAAAAAGAATTGGCTTGCTGCTCTAATCGAAATTAATGTCACCAATTTAGCAGGCGTACCATCAATTATTTATGGTCTTTTAGCTCTAGGTTTATTTGTTTATCAATTAAAGTTAGGCGAGAGTATTTTAGCCGCAGGTTTAACCTTAGCACTCTTAATATTACCAATAGTAATTGTTACCACTCGTGAAGCACTAAGGGCAATTCCTAATACTATGCGTGAAGCAGCTTATGCAATGGCTGCGACTAAATGGCAAGTAATTTGGGATCATCTTTTACCTTACTCGATTGGTAGTATTCTCACTGGTGTAATTATCGGTTTAGCCAGAGCAATTGGAGAAACAGCACCTCTAATTACTATTGGCGCACTGACATTTATTGCTTTTTTACCAGACTCTCCATTTAAAAGTGAATTTCCCTATATTTCTTGGAGTTGGTTGCAAGCACCCTTCACAGTTATGCCCATTCAAATGTTTAGTTGGGTTTCTCGCCCTGAACCAGAATTTCAGGTAAATGCAGCAGCAGCAGGCATAGTTTTAATTGGTATGACTATAGTCATGAATGGAATTGCTATTTTTCTGAGATATCATTTACGCAAAGGACTCAAATGGTAGAAAAAATATCGGAATCTAAGTTACCTAAAGTAAAAGTTAGACCTAAAGCAAAAGTAAAAAATTTGAATTTTTACTATCATGCTGTTCATGCCCTGAAAAATATCAATTTGATTGTAGCTGAACATAAGGTAACAGCATTAATTGGCCCTTCAGGGTGTGGTAAAACTACCTTTTTACGCTGTTTTAATCGGATGCACGATTTGTATCGTGGTAATCGTTATGAAGGAGAAATTTTACTAGATTCTAATCAAGTTAATATCCTTTCGCCTCAAGTAGATCCCATAGAAGTGCGGATGCGAATTAGCATGGTTTTTCAAAAACCTAATCCTTTTCCCAAGTCGATTTATGAAAATGTCGTCTATGGGTTGCGGGTGCGCGGTATATCAAAGCGTAGTATTTTAGATGAAAGGCTAGAGAAAGCTTTACGCAATGCGGCTTTATGGGATGAAGTCAAAGATCGTTTACATGACTTGGCGTTTAATCTTTCAGGTGGTCAACAGCAACGGTTGTGCATTGCACGTGCTCTAGCAACTGATCCTGAGATTATTCTGTTTGATGAGCCTACCTCAGCATTAGATCCCATTGCTACTAATAGTATTGAAGAATTAATTAGTCAGTTAAAAGAACAGGTAACAATCTTGATTGTGACTCACAATATGCAGCAAGCGGCGCGGATTTCTGACTATACAGCTTTTATGTATTTGGGTGAGATGGTGGAATTTAATCAAACGAATGTGATTTTTACTCAAGCTTTACAAAAAAAGACTCAAGATTATGTAAGTGGACGTTTTGGTTAATTAAAATTAGGACTTACGCCTAAAATCATACTTGAGGTCAGGGCGAGTTTATATATATCAATGGCTTGGAAGCATAGCCATGAATGTGCAACCCGCCCCTACAAGGGTTGATTTTACCGTTGTCTTGCGTAAGTCCTGATTCTGAATCCTGAATCCTGAATCCTAACTCCTAAGTTCTTCAATGATTACCGTTGCCGTTGGTTTTACCGTTACCGTTGCTGGTTGTTGCTAATACTTTCTCGGCAAGTTTGTCTGGAACTTCTTGTAGATGGTCAGGTTGCCAACTAAAGAAGCCAACACCCATTGTGAGCGATCGCAACTCTACAATAAAATCGTGCATCTCTGCTTGGGGTAAGTAAGCGGAAACTTGATCCCAACCTGTCCAATCTTCTTTGCGATCGTAACCGAGAATTTGTCCTCGACGACCACTCAGAAGTTGCAAAACTTTTGAAGTAAATTCATTAGGAGCGCATACTTTTACTGAGATAATTGGCTCTAACAATGTTGGTTGACATTGAGACATCCCAGTTTGCATAGCTAGACGGGCAGCATTTTTAAATGCTTGTTCGGAACTATCTACTGTGTGATAGGAACCGTTGGTTAACGTTACCGCCACATCCACAACTGGAAACCCTAATGGCCCATGTGCTAAATACTCCCGCACACCGACTTCTACACCTGGGATATACTGCCTTGGCACTACTCCGCCAACAATTTTTTCATCAAAGTTAAAGCCTTGACCACGTTCTAACGGTTTGATATCAAGGTAAACATCTCCAAATTGTCCATGACCACCGCTTTGATGTTTATAACGTCCATGCACTGATGCGGCTGGTTTGCGGATGGTTTCTTTGTAGGGGACTTGCGGTAAATGAGTTGTCATGGGCAAGTTGTATTTGCGTCGTAGCCGATCTAATGCTACTTGCAGATGAATTTCCCCTTGACCCCAAAGGATAACTTCGTGGGTGTCGCCGTGTTGTTCCCACGCTAGGGAAGGATCTTCTTCTAAAAGTTTAGTAATTGCACTACTAAGTTTAACTTCATCGTTGCGCTTTTCTGGTGCGATCGCCAAAGCATAAACTGGCTTGAGTTGTTCTGCTTTTGGTAATTCTGTCGCTAATTGTTTACCCGCAGTCGTAAGGGTATCGCCTGTTTTAATTCCTTCTAAGCGTCCTACTGCCACAATCGAACCAGCTTGGGCTTCATTAACACTTACTGGTTGCTGACCCATCAGGCGGTATAAACCACCAGCACGTACACCATTTAGAACTATCCCATCAGTTAGCGTACCTTTCCAAACCCGTACTAGGGAGATTTTACCGCCTTGGGGAGTGTAATAGGTTTTAATTACTTGTGCTAACGGAGCATCTTCATGTAGGACGATTCCGCGATGTTCGGCAGTAGTTTCTGGTTCTGGTGCTTCTCGTAACAAAGCTTCTAATAATGGTCGTACACCATAATCTTGTTCAGCAACGCCTAAGAATACGGGTACTATCAAATCCGCCCCTAATTCCATCTTGATATCTTGAAGGATTTCTTCTATGGGGGGTTCAATTTCTTCTAGTAATTCTTCTAGCAAATGATCGTCAAGGTTTGCTAATTCTTCTAGCATTTCTTGCCGTGCAGTATGCTCTTGCTCTCGCAAATCCTCTGGCATGGCGATAGGATCGGCGGGCGCACCAGCATGATAATGATAAGCTTGCTCGGTGACTAGATCGATAAAACCGATCAAATTTTCTCCTTGACCAATAGGATATTGGTGAGGAATTAACGGGCGGCTAGAAACTGTCTTTAGGGCGTGTAGTACGTCCATAAAGTTATTATTTGCCCGATCCATTTTGTTAATAAAGACTAGGTGGGGAATTTCCCAATCGTCTAGAAACTTAAATAAGGGGGCAAGAGTAAGGACGCGATCGCTAACTGGTTCGCAAACCACAATCGCTGCATCAACGCCAATTAAGGCATTGTATGTTTCTTGAGCAAATTCAATTGAACCTGGGCAATCTACAAAAGTAAAATTAATACCTTGATATTCAGTGCTGGCATTTGATACCTCTACACTCATTTGGCGATCGCGGGCTTCTGCCGAACTATCGCTTACTGTATTGCCATCTTTGACATTACCTTTGCGCGAAATTGCTCCAGTGACAAATAATAAACTTTCTAGTAATGTAGTTTTGCCACTTAAATAAGGGCCAACAACTGCCACATTCCGTGTGGCTTTCATGACTTTTTCGTTCATAAGTCACCCCTTTAAGTTAAAAAAGATTTAAACGGTGGGATATCAGTTAACAGTTAACTGTTTTCATCCCCCTGTTTGTGAGATTAGCGTGTTATTGCTCAATGTCACAATAATTGCAACTTCTTTTAAGGTTTACTGCAACAAAAATCAAGTAATATTAATTTTCTTAAAGCAACAATAAATTTAATGAAATAAAGCAAAGAATTATAAATATTTTTTGTGCAACCGAAATAAATCTACCGTTGCCAAATTAGAAGTTTACAACAAAACGAATAGCTTATTTGAGATGGCTGTTAATTAAACCTGGTAGCCTTAACCAAATTTTAGAGAATTAACCACAGATAAACACAGATGAACACAGATAGAGTAACTGATTTTTGCAAAAAGTCTATTAGCTTACAAAAATCTAACTGCACCTCTTGTGCAAGGTTTTTGGAAACCCACTCCTACCCGTTTATGGAGAAGAAAAAAGAGAGTAACACTGTTTTAATACTATATTTTTTGATGTTGAGCTACTTGCTGCCTGGTAATTTCACCCCTGTCAGGGCTAATACTCCTCCACAGATGGCTTCTGCACCGATATTCACGGCTCAAGCTCAATTAGGTTTACCAGCCGCAGTACAATGGCTAAATCAGGGTTTACAGTTAATTCAACAGGGAAACTTAGGAGATGCGATCGCAGCTTTTAAGCAAGCATCTGGGTTAGATCCAGACTTAGCTGCCGCGCATTACAATTTAGGACTAGCTTTGCGACAGCAAGGAGAAATACAACTAGCGGCAGATGCTTTTTACCGCGCCACTCAAGCTGATTCTAGTTTCGCTTTAGCGTATGCTAATTTAGGGGCAGCTTTGTTAGAAGGGAACAATTTACAACAAGCAAAAGATTATTTAGGAAGAGCAGTAGAATTAAACCCCAATTTAGGAGTAGCTCATTATAACTTGGGGTTAGTCATGGAAAAACTTGGGGAATTGGGAAATGCGAGCGTATCTTTTAAAAAAGCTATGCAATTCAGCTTAAAAGCCCCAGAGCCAGTTTACCATTTAGGATTAGTGTATCTACAACAAGGTAAAATAGATGAGGCTAAGAAAGCCTTTGATCAAGCAATTAAAATTAATTCAAAATATGCAGAAGCTCATTATAATTTAGGTGCAATTTATTTAAACCAAGGTGAATTAAACGCAGCGTTAGAAGCATTTCGGAAATCAGCAGAAGCTAATCCTAGCTATGCTAACGCTTATTATGCTGCTGGTATAGTATTTATGCGACAGAACAACTATTCTGAAGCTCAACGAGTGTTGCAATATGCTTCATACTTATATACTGCCCAAGGTAATAGTGAATGGGCGAAGAAAGTTGAAGAAATGTTAGTGCGATCGCGCTAATATTTAATTCTTTTTGTAACCATTCTGATGATATGGACTTTCATACAAGATTTGCTCTTGCAAATCTTGTAGCTCAAGCTTTAATTGAGTTATTTGTTCAGGGATAGAACCTATTGAAGAAATATGCGCTTGAATCGGTGCGATCGCTTTTACTACATTACTAAAATTTGCTTCTGGGGAAAGAGACAAATCTTCTAATTTCTTCTCTAAACTACTTAGCTGTTCTTTAATAGATTTTATATCTTGTTTGCTAGATGCTTGGTCTGATTCTAACTGCGTGACCTTGGGAACTAGGAGATTATTGTAATCTCTCAAAAGTTCCTGGTTTCTTTGTTCAAAATAAGTCATTTTTTCCGCTAAAGCAAGAATATCACAGGCTGGAGGTAAACTATGATGTTGCTCATCTAAACGATTAAACTGTGCCTTTAGTTGCTCAACATTACTTTTAATATAAGTAATATCAACAGTTTGTAAATGTTCTTTAATTGTTGATATTTCTAATTTAATATCAGCAAAATTTCCTGGTTCTAAACAATTAGCCAATTTATCAAAACCTTGATGAATTTCAGCGGTGATGCTCTGCAATTCTATAATTACTTCTTTCTGCGGTGCTTGACGCAATGGTATCATCAACTCTTGATCATTGCTTGCAGTTGACGTTAACTGATCTGTTGGAGGTAGCAATCCAGCAATCGAGCCGAGATTAATATTTTGTACTGGTATATTAGCTGGTTGAAATAGAGGTTGAACTACTTGACGTACATCTGCGATCGCACTGCTAGTATATTGTTGAATCTGTTGCTGGAATCGTTGCCGATTAATTAAATTTAGTGATACAACAACAGCTAAAGGTGTTGAAGCATACGCTAACTGCTGAAACTTGACTGCCGCCACAGTTCCCACAACAGAACCAACGATGGCAGTGTATTCAGCTATCTCAAACCAGGGTCGTTTTTCCATTTTTTAATACGTTTGAGTTTGATACAACTCCCTACGCCATTCCCCTCTTTTCAGGGAGATTATCAGAGGGGTTTGGGATGGGTGTTCGTGTGATGTTTTTTAATGTTGGCTTAGTTCGCACTCAAATACTGCTCCAAATCTGGAAGCTAACTAGCAAAACCTGCTCCCCGAAACTCATACTGAATTATCTGTTTTTCTATACCAATTACAGGCGCTACCTTCTCCAATTCTCGATCTTTTAGTTCCATCCACTTCTGTAATCGCATTTTTTGTGAAAAAGAAAGTGGTGAATTATCCTCTAACGCTTCCTGAAACGATAAGCTATGCTCGTCGAGCATACGATGCACAGAAGGATATAGAGAAGGCATGATGATTTCTTGTCCCCCTAGCTGAAGAAACTGCTGATGAGTTGGTGAATTTTCAAAATTAATAAACTTACTAGCATCGCCAAAAAATTCATTTCTGACAGCAACGTAATCCACATTGTCCTGGTATCTATCTAGTAATAGTTGCAAAGCCACTACACAATCTTTTACTGGAGTTAGTACTGAAACTATTGATAATTTAAATCCTGTTGCCTTTAAAGCATAAAAGATTCCCGCCTCTGCCTCCAGCTTTTCCAAAGCGGCTCCTCCTCCTGCTGGTAAATCTATGATCACCAATGGTTGATCTGTTTCTACTAAAGCATCGATCAATGTATCAATGCCTTCATCTTCTGATATAGTAATTTGCTGAACTCCAGAAGCAATACTTTGATAATGCCGATATAATTGGGGATTGCGGGTATCTCCATCAAAGGCAGTATAAGGCAAAGATTTATTGCTCAAACAATCTAAATAAGCTCTAGAAAAAGTACTCTTTCCTGTACCACCTTTATCGCTGGTAACTAAAACTAATCGGCGTTGCTTATTCATATTTTTAGTTGAGTTGATAAACATGGTTTTGAAGAGTCAAACTATAGTCGCTACTGAATGACGACTTACTCCTGAATTCTTTTTTGTTAAATTATATAATTTTATCTTTTAATTAAGTAAAGTAAAAAATGCACCTGGATAAAGTTCCTAAATATTTAAATTACCTAAATTATGAGTAATATGCCCGTAAAAATTCCGTTTGTGGATCTTCAGAGTCAACATCAGCCGATTCAAACCCAGATTGAGCAGGCAATTAGTTCTGTGATCCAACGGGGAGATTTTATTATGGGTGAAGCTGTAGCTGATTTTGAGACAGCCTTTGCCACAGCTTGTGGTGTACCTTATGGGATTGGGGTTGCTTGCGGTACTGATGCGATCGCACTGGGATTACAAGCTTGCGGCATTGGTGCTGGTGATGAAGTAATCATACCTGCAAATACCTTTATTGCCACACTGATAGGTGTTTTACATAGTGGTGCTACACCTGTATTAGTTGATTGTGACCCACAAACAGCCTTAATTGACATCACCGCCGCAGAAAAAGTAATTACGGCAAAAACACGGGCAATAGTGCCAGTGCATCTCTATGGGCAAATGGTTTCCCCCAAGCAGTTACTAGACTTTGCCAATAGCTACAATCTACTCATATTCGAGGATGCTGCTCAAGCACATTTAGCCGAAAGAGAAGGCTATCGTGCTGGTGCAGTAGGAATTGCCGCCGCCTTTAGTTTCTACCCCAGTAAAAATCTTGGTGCATTTGGCGATGGCGGTATGGTTATCACCAAAGATGCTAACATCGCGCAAAAAATGCGATCGCTCCGCAATTATGGCGCACCTCGAAAATATTTTCATACCGAGTTAGGCACAAACAGCCGTCTCGATACCATACAAGCATCTATCCTCAAAGTAAAACTGCCTTATTTAGCTGACTGGAATCAATCGCGTAATCGTGCTGCCCGTCTTTACGATTCTTTACTACATCCCCTACAAAACATTTTTCCCCTAGAAAACCAGAGCGGCACTGGTCATGTTTATCATTTATATGTAATCAGAATTAACAATTCAAAATTAGGCTTACAACCCAACCAACAGTCCCAATCTTATCTAGAACGCCAAGCGATCGAAGAGGCGCTATTATCTCAAGGCATTCAAACAGGCATTCACTACCCCATACCCTGTCACTTACAGCCTGCTTATGAGCATTTAGGTTATCGTATTGGAGACTTTCCCTATGCTGAAAGTCTTTGTAAACAAATATTATCTTTGCCCATGTATCCAGGCTTGAACGACGAGCAAATTCATCAAATAGTTGACAGCTTGAAAACGATCCTCAGCTAACAATTATCAATTATCAATTAACAATCTTCCCTCTCCCTCCTCTCTCCTCCCTCCTAAAATGACCAGCATTCATCTTAAGTTTATTTCCACCGAGTTAGTTATTTACGGGTAAAACTATGCAAATTGGGCGTAAGATTCCGATCGCGATCGAGCGTTATTTATTAAGTGCTGCCATAATAGCTTTGCTAGTAATGCTTTACGCACCCCTAATCAGCTACTGGTATGATGGCTGGCTAAACAAAAGCATCAGCATTGAACATGAATATTACAGCCACGGGATGTTAGGAATACCCTTTGCTGCTTATATTAGTTGGACAAAGCGGCAACAGTGGCGCAAACTACCTGACACATCCCATCCATTAGGCGCTGCCTTATTGTTGTTAGGTGGATTTTTCTATCTCAGTGGGTTGCCTGATTATGTAAACTTATCCTTTCCCATAGTTTTAGCGGGACTTTGCCTGTGGCTTAAAGGTATCCCTGGATGGAAATTGCAAAACTTCCCACTTTTGCTAATCTTCCTAGCTACACCAACCCCAATCCCCTACTTAATAACTCCTTATACTATGCCTTTACAGCAATTTATTGCTGGCACTGCTGGCTTCATACTCAGTGCATTTGGCATGGATGTTACCGTCAGACAAATCAACTTGTACGTTGGTGGACGAATTGTAGAAGTAGCACCTTATTGTGCTGGTTTAAAAATGTTGTTCACAAGTATTTACGTCAGCATTATGCTACTTTACTGGACAGGAGCATGGTATTCACGGACAAAGACAATTTTGTTGTTGATTGGTGCAGTAGCGATCAGTGTCAGTGGTAATATCATCCGCAATACTCTACTCACCTTCTTTCATGGCACTGGCAAAGACCAAGCATTTGTCTGGCTGCACGACGGCTGGGGCGGTGATGTCTACTCTGCTTGTATGCTTGGTTTAATCGTAGTGTTAATGAATTTAATTGAAAAATATTTTGAAGAGGATGCGGAATCCAATTGAAAAATATTTTGAAGAGGATGCGGAATCCAATTGTGATCCGCAACAAACCGATTAAAATGCCTTTACAGATCATCTCCTAAAGCAGTTTTCATTTATGTAGCAGTCTACACTGTCAGCTTAGGCTACGCCACGGCGCAGAGCTACTACAGTTTTTTTCAAAGCTTTTTTACCAATGATTTCAGAAATCTTAAATGTCTGCGCCCTATCTGGCTACAGCTATACAACCCACATCACCGCAAATGAAGTCTAAAATCCTAGCAAAAATTGCTTAAACCAGAACTACATCTGCGTGTATCTGTTTTAATCTGCGTCTCTTTAAAGCCAAAATTGTGATTTTTGGAGTAAGTTTAATGAAATCTGCAAGTCTGCCAAAGTTAATTCACCGCTCTTCACTCTCCAAAGTGATAGTGCTGTGTTTTCTGTTATTGGTGATAATTTTAGGAGCGATACCTAGTTATATAACCGGAAAATGGCAATGGACACATCCGCCCAAAGTTACAAACCTCCAAAAATTAAGAAATTTACGGGAGAAAGGATTAACAATTCCTGGTTGGCAGACAATTGAACAGCAAGTAGGACAAATTGGTGGTCATAAATGGTCGATGCAGCAACTCCAAGGAAATTCTGAAAAATTAGTTACTTTACTGCTTTTTCCCCAAAATGGAGATAAAGATCAGCCAGAAATCGAGTGGGTAGATATAGATGGGGCGATGGGGTGGCAAACAGATTCTTATAAAAGTTTGAATTTTCAAGTTCAACAATCATTAGTGCCTGGAACATCGAAATTACAGATACCGCAAATTGGCAGGATTGAAGCACGTTTTTTTCGTGCTTGGAAACAGCTACCTAACTTAGCTCAGACCTTGGCTGTGGTGCAATGGTATGCGTGGTCAGGAGCAGGTAATCCAGCACCTAGCCAGTGGTTTTGGGCAGATCAATTTGCTCAATGGCAACGCCGTCGCCTTCCCTGGGTGGCAGTATGCCTACAGATTCCGATTGAGCCTTTAGGTGATATAGAAAAATCTCGACCGCTAGTTGAATCTTTGGCTCAAAAAGTTCAAAGGGCATTAATGGCAGATGCACTTCAAGGCATTAGTGAATAACTGCCGTTGAGCATTTTGGTGTAAAAGAAAGTTAAATAAGTAAGGTTTACTCTATATTGATCAGCCACGCCTACTGCAATTACAAATTTTATGGAAATTATAAATTTAAATCAACGCAGGAGGATAAAAATGCCAGGGTGCAAGCGCGTATCTATTTCTTTATTAAAATCTGTGCCAATGTCTCGGAGTTTATACAAATTGCGTAGGTTTTCAGCCTTATCCCTGGTTAGTCTGCATACTACAGGCTACACTTTGGCTAGCACATTGCTGTTATGTACGGTAGATGCTGGGTTGCCTAGTATAAGTAAGAGTGAAACAATATCCAGTTTGACACCAACATCTAGCACATTACCGCTAGTAGGTGGCAAGTTAGCACAATTTCCTGGTGTTACACCATCAACTCCGGTGGAACCTCTAGATCCACTTCAGCCGCCGTTTGATCAATCTGTGCCTCAACAGTCTAAGCCTTCGCCTGAGTTTAATCGCTATCGACTTGGCCCTGGAGATAGTATTTCTGTGATCGTGCAAAACTTTACTAATTTAAATTTTCAAGCAACTATTAATACAGAAGGCAATATTGTATTACCGCTAGCAGGGATTGTACGAATAGCGGGATTAACAGTGCCACAAGCCCAAGCGCTGATTCGCGATCGCCTAAATAGATATGTCATAAATCCCCAGGTTACTGTTATCCTAGCAGGTCTGCGTCCCGCACAAGTTACGATTATCGGGGAAGTAATTAGACCTGGTTATTACTATCTCAATCCCAACTCCCAACTGCTAGTAGCACTACAGACGGCTGGCGGCAGTACGAATTTAGCGGATTTGCGCTCAGTGCTGGTGCGTCGTTCTCTGAGTAATAGCTCAACTATCGAGCAAAAAGTTGATTTATTTACGCCTCTGCAAAATGGTCAGTCACTACCAGAATTACGGCTACAAGATGGCGATGTTGTGGTGGTTCAGAAACTAGGATTTGGTAACGATCAAGGTTATGACCGCCAGTTAATAGCTCGCTCTGGTCTAGCACAACAGCAATTGAGAGTTCATGTTTTAAGTTACGCTAACGGTAGAATTGGTACTCTCACCTTAGCGAATGGTAGCAAGTTGCTAGACGCATTAGGATCGCTCGCTCCCAATCCAGATAACGTCAAGTTGGAGAAAATTGCCCTAGTGAGGTTTGACCCACAAAAAGGTAAACCCGTCACTCAGCAACTAGACGGTAAAAGAGCATTGTTAGGGGATATTTCTCAAAACGTACCGCTACAAGATAATGATGTATTTGTAGTAGGTCGTACTTTGATTGCCAAACTGGAATATGGTTTGAGTACTGTTACTCGACCGTTTAGCAATCTTTTTCAATTTCTATTTTTTCTTAATCGCTTTTCAAGGTAATACTAGCGCGCGTTATTAGTGCGATCGCACTTATCTAAGTGCAAATAAAAGCAGTAATTACCACAAAAAAATCTGAAAATTTACTCCAAATTAAGTAATCCTAAACACAATTCTTAACTTTCAACTTACTATCTATGACTTCACCATTTATTAAGCGTTATCTAATTGCTGTCGATCAACATAAGTTTATAGGCTTAACCAGCTTTGCTGTAATTGTAGGAGTTTCAACCGTGCTTGCCCTACAGTCACCACCTCCTACTGTGTATAGAGCTTCAGGCATATTAGCTTATAACAGTCCCCCAACAGTGTTGTCGAACTATGGGCCTCAAATTCAACAAGAAGGTCGGCAACTGAGGGAGGATATTCTCTTATCTGAAAATGTCTTAAAAACAGCAGCCACACGGGTGAATGTTGACCCACTCAAAGTGAGAAGAAATATTAAAATAACTATCCCAAATACCAATAATTCTAGAGGGGGAAAAGAAGCTGCAATACCACCGCCACAGGTAATTCAATTTATATATACAGATGACGATGCTAGACGCTCTCAGGCAACCTTGGCAGCACTAATGCAGGCGATGGTAGAGCAGAGTCGTACAATTAATACAGCCCGTTTACGAGCAATTATTCAATCTTTAAATGAAAGATTGGTACCAGCAAGGCAAGAACTTGAAGTTGCTCAACAGCAATTAGAAAGATACATCCGCACTGAAGGGCCTGCGATAGTAGCGACACAGGATGGCAGTTTAGTGGGCGCTATTAATGGCAGCGCACAACAGCAACGGCAGATTCAGTTGCAATTAGAGGGAATTGATGCTCAAATGGGTAGTCTGATGGGCAAGTTAGGTCTTAATCCAGATCAAGCTTACACATCTTCTGCTCTTAGTGCTGATCCGATTCTCGCCAATTTGCGGGCGCAGATTTTTCAAATTGAAAGTCAGTTGGAAATTGCTAGACGAGATTTACGACCACAACACCCCACAATAGTTGAGTTGGTCAAAAGACAAAAAGCTTTTGAGGATTTGCTACGGCAACGAGCAAGTGAGGTATTAGGTGGAAATGGCATGGCTGCGGCATTACCTAGCCAAATCCGCCAAGATAGTAATTTAGATCCTGCCCGTCAGCAATTGGCAAATGCTTTAGTCGGGTTACAAAGTCAGCGTGCAGCACTACAACAGCAATTCTTTTCTATTGCTAAATCCGAGCAGCAACTCCGTCAGCAGTATGCTTTGATGCCTAATAAGCAACTACAGCAAGCAAAACTACAGCAGCAAGTTCAGATTAAGCAAGCTTTCCAAAATCGCATCCAGGCAGCATTAGCAGATGCTCAAGCAGCAGAGGCGGAAACGGTAAGTAGTCTTAGTATTGCTAGACAGCCAGAAGTAATTGTTGATGCTAAACAAGCGATGAATGTACCCCTAACACTGGGCGCAGGTGCATTGATTGGTTTGTTAGTTGGGGCTGGGATAATTCTGCTGTTGTCTTCCTTAGATAGCAAGTTCTACACCGTGGAAGATGTGCGAACTGCTATAGAAGAACGGGAGGTAATGCTATTGGGTGAATTACCATATATCCTGTTGTGGAACCCAGATCGGGATGATACCCATGTTTTACTAGATCCAGATTCTCCTTATTTAGAATTTTACGAGCGATTCCGTAGCAATTTGCGTCGTGCTACAGACCAGCCGTTAAAGGTGGTGTTGTTAACTAGCACAGAAGTTGGAGAAGGTAAGACACTGAGTGCTTATAATTTAGCGATCGCATCTGCTCGTGCTGGTAAGCGGACTTTATTAATTGAAGCAGATTTGCGATCGCCATCCCAAGTAAACAGCCTGATGATTGCTTCAGACCCAGACGCGCCCTTTGATCCCCTGCGCTACTACGGCGCGAAGAATGAATGCGTCTGCTTAGTACCTGACATTGAGAATTTGTACGTCGTACCTAGTGCAGGGCCTCAGCGACAGTCTGCTGCCATCATCGAATCCAGCGAAATCCGCCGTTTACTTGAAGATGCGCGGGGTCGCTTTGACTTAGTAGTAATAGATACCCCAGCCTTGAGTCGCTGCAATGACGCTTTGTTACTAGAACCATACACAGATGGCATCGTACTCGTAGCTCGACCTAACTACACCGACGAAAATCTCCTCGCTGAAACTATTAATCAGTTTGCTGAAGCAGATATACGACTTTTGGGAGTAGTTATTAACGGAGTTGACAAGCCAATTCCACTTCCGGTTGTTTATCACCAGAATATGGAAAGCGAATTTGAGCAGGAATCACAAACCGTAGTTAGTTAGTTTAATTAGGCAGGAGAGAGGAGGGAGAGCAGTTTTGTTTGAGGTTTAATTAGGTGCGTATCACTAGGCGTAAGTTTGATGATTTTTTTGGCTAAAAAACGGAAATAAAGTTTGATTTTTGTTAGTGATATTAACTAGAAAACCTGGGATTCTGATTCAGAAGAAAATAATCCTAAAAGTGGGCCAAGAATTGCTCCAAATACGAAGCCGCCCGCGTGCGCCCAGTAAGCGATACCACCACTTTCCATGCCAATATTAGCAGGCGCATCTAAGCTGGCTGCACCATAGAAGGCTTGCTGTAAAAACCACCAACCCAGGAAGAAAAACGCCGGAATTCTTACTGTTGTTATGAAAAAGCCTAGTGGTAGTAAGGTTAAAACTTTTGCTGTGGGAAATTTGAGAACGTAAGCACCCATAACACCTGCGATCGCACCACTTGCTCCCAAAGAAGGAATACTAGAGCCAGCAGAAAAATACCACTGTGTTAAAGCTGCCAAAATACCACAAGCAATATAAAAAATAAAGTATTTTATGTGACCTAGCCGATCTTCAATATTATTGCCAAAAATCCACAAAAACAACATATTTCCCGCAACGTGCAAAAAACCACCATGCAAGAACTGGGATGTTACTAGCGTCAACCATTCTGGTACTGATTGAGGGCTAGGTGTGCCATTAAAACTAGCAGTTAGCTCATCAGGAACCACAGCCCAGATGTGGAAAAAACCGTTGAGTAGTTGCGGATTTAAAGTTAGCTCATACAGAAAAATGAGAATATTGGCAACAATTAGCCCATAAGTTACATAAGGAGTAATTTGAATCGGATTATCGTCGCGTAATGGAACCACAGGCGTTTTTCCTCAAAATCAAACAGTGGCAACAGCATAACCCAAATTATTTTGGGGTGTCTTTTGGTCTAAGGATAGATCTGGTGCGATGCCTGCGGCTGGCTGCGCCTACGCACTTCCATAAAAAAGACCCCTCTAAAGTAAGAGAGGTCAATTGATACCCAATTACAGAACTATTAAAAGTTGTTTACCAACCTTTTTCAGATGTTTGTAGAACATAGGTAGCTACGTCTTGAATCTGTTGATCGTTAAGACGACCTTTGAAAGATGGCATAGCATTTTTACCATTGGTAACTTGCTTGACGATCGCTTCAACGGAATTCATACCGTACTTCTCAAGTGCCTCTTTCTTTAAAGTTTTGTTAGCCATGATCACGTTGTTACCGCCCATGTGGCAAGCAGCACAGTTAGCACTGAAGATTTTGGCACCACTAGCTGCGTCACCCTCGGCAAAGGCGGGATTAGTGAAGGCAACAGTCACCAGAGCTAAAGCTAACAGGGCAATAGATATCAATTTCTTCAATGTAGTTCTCCTCTGTTGTTAAAACTTTGTAGCAAGCTTTATTCTACCTTTGATGATCATCAAGTCTGTACCGATGAGTAATGAGCCATGAGTAATGAGCCATTCAAAACTCAAAACTCAAAACTCTGTTTTATCGAACAGCTTTACCGCCGCCCCATTGATCGCCCAAAACCTTGGGCTGGATGAGAATATGACCTGCAAGTGCTACCAAATCATCTTCGGATAGATTTCTCATTTCTGGGAAAATGTCAGCACTATCAGTGCTAGGGTGTACTTCTGAAATCAGAGTTTCTCCGTCGTATGTAGTTGGGTGGTGCAGATAATCCACTAAGGCATCAACGTTATCCCGTGCAGGAGTTGCTCCAGATAAGTCTTTAGGGCTAAGACTTACGTTGAAGTCGGTTTTTGTGATACCTCCAGCATGGCACTGAGCGCAGACTGCATTAAATAAGCGTTTGCCTTCTTTGACTTGTTTCAAGTTCAAAGTAATATTTTCACCCTGTTCATTTAATTTCACCGTGCGGGTATTGGCATCAAGTTCTACCGCTAACGCACTGTTAACAACTATCTGAAAGGCGAAAAATACAGTCGCCACAAAAAGCCATACGAATCGCTTAAGCATGGTTCTCCTTATCAAATTTGCCTGAGTAATTTCATCCGCAACACAGCTATTCACTCAATCACCTTTGCATCCTCACTCTTGAGGGTGCGATCGCACTTAATCCAATCATCAGGGCATAATCTTAGTCTGTCATTCATCATGACGCTGGGGATGCTCTGATCTTACTTTTCTCAGTTGGGTGGTTTGGCAGGAACCTTGCCACTTATTGAGTGCTGGCATCTGGTTTTTGAGACAAAATCCTAGAAATAATTGCCTTGGCATCCTCCAGCGCGAGACGAGTTTTTTCAGTTTTATAGGCAATTCCTAACTGTTCGCACAGATGGAACACCTGTTCTACCGTTTGGTTGTAGTCCGCCGCGATTTCTGCAATTGACAGGTCTGCAAAGCCCATGATGGTTGGGTGGAGTTAAATGATTGAGTCGCTCTAATATGAATATCATGCCACTGAGCGATCCCTTTGCTTACATTAGTAATGCGGATAGTTGATGATTTACATTACAGCAATGCCTTGAGCGATCGCTTCTGGCACTACTGCCGGAATCGAAAAGGGATGCTGATGTAAGCGAATTAGTTGAGCTAAGGTTTTCTTCAATTGGGGACGTGGGACGATCGCATCGACAAACCCGTGCTGTAAAAGATACTCAGAGGTTTGGAAATCATCTGGTAATTTTTCTCTCAGAGTTTGTTCAATTACCCGCCGACCTGCAAAGCCAATTGTGGCTTTAGGTTCTGCTAGAATAATGTCCCCTAACATCGCAAAACTAGCAATTACACCGCCAGTTGTCGGGTGAGTTAGCACAGGAATATAAAGCAATTTAGATTCTTGATGGCGTTCTAGCGCCCCAGAAATCTTTGCCATCTGCATCAAACTTAACATTCCCTCTTGCATTCTGGCACCACCAGAGGCGCAGATAATCACTACTGGTAAGCCAGCTTTTGTGCCGTTTTCAATTAAGCGGGTGAGTTTTTCACCAACTACAGAACCCATACTACCGCCCATAAATCGGAAGTCCATCACACCTAAAGCGATGGGTTCTCCCTCAATAAGACCCGTACCCGTAGCAACTGCGTCTACTAAACCTGTTTTTTCTTGAGTTTCTCGGATGCGATCGCTATACTGTTTGCGATCGCGAAATAAGAGCGGATCAGTCGGGCGTAGATGCTCATCTAAGGGCATCCAGGTATTAGCATCAATCAGTTGACGGATACGCTCTTCGCAGCCTACCCGCTTGTGATGGTCACACTCTAGACAGACCATTTGATTAGCTTTGAGATCCTTGGTATAAGCAATTGCACTACAAACCTCACATTTAGTCCATAGACCATCAGCAATTTCACGCTCTTGTTGCTGTTGACTACCTGAAGCTGATTTCTGTCGATTTGCAAACCAATCAAATAGAGACATATAAAATATTTGATTCCTTAAGGGTGATCTGATGCTCCCAAATTTTCTTCATCTGGGGAGCTTAGCAATAACAAGGCAGTCCACTGGTCACTGTTTTTTACAAGCAATGCCGCAGGACTTCCTTGCCCAAAATAGGAGGCAACTCCCAAGTCAATAATCCGACTGGGAATTTCATGAGCCGCTAATACTTGTTGCATTAATTCAGCTTCCCAACGGGCGCTAGTAGTTTTAAGGGTAATCCATGACATATCAATGATCAATTATCAATGATCAATTATCAGTAATAGAAATATTGACTGCTCACTCCTCATTGCCGACTATTTCAGGATAATATTTATAGTCTGTAATAAATATTCGGCGCTTATTTATGGTTCAAAACTACCGCATTACCCTTTTACCTGGCGATGGCATTGGCCCTGAAATTATGGCAGTTGCGGTAGATGTACTGAAAGTTGTAGGAAAGCAACTCAATTTAAGCTTTGAATTTCAAGAAGCTTTAATTGGTGGTGCTGCGATTGATGCTACTGGATCACCTTTGCCTGCTGCAACTTTAGATATATGTCGTAACAGTGATGCTGTTTTGTTAGCTGCGATAGGCGGCTACAAGTGGGACTCTCTGCCACGTCATTTACGCCCAGAAACAGGTTTACTAGGACTACGATCTGGACTAGGTTTATTTGCTAATCTGCGACCAGCAAAAATTTTACCTCAACTAATTGATGCCTCCAGTTTAAAGCGAGAAGTAGTTGAGGGGGTAGATATTATGGTGGTGAGAGAGCTTACAGGTGGTGTATACTTCGGGCAACCCAAGGGCATTTTTACGACGGAAACGGGTGAAAAGCGGGGGGTGAATACGATGGCTTATACTGAATCAGAAATTGACCGGATTGGACGGGTGGCGTTTGAAACTGCTCAAAAACGTGGTGGCAAAGTTTGTTCGGTAGATAAAGCTAATGTTTTAGAAGTTTCACAACTATGGCGCGATCGCATTACTGCTTTAGCTGCGGATTATTCTAATATTGAACTATCTCATATGTATGTGGATAACGCAGCTATGCAATTAGTGCGTTGGCCAAAACAATTTGACACCATTTTAACTAGCAATTTGTTTGGTGATATTCTTTCTGATGCTGCCGCGATGCTCACGGGTAGTATTGGAATGTTACCTTCTGCTAGTTTAGGTGCTGATGGTGCAGGAGTATTTGAACCTGTTCACGGTTCTGCACCAGATATCGCTGGTCAAGATAAGGCAAACCCCTTGGCACAAGTACTCAGTGCAGCTATGATGCTGCGTTATGGATTAAACCAACCTGTAGCAGCAGATAAAATTGAGCAAGCAGTGCTGAAAGTTTTAGACCAAGGCGATCGCACTGGCGATATTATGTCTGAAGGGATGAACCTTTTAGGTTGCCGTGCTATGGGTGATTCCTTGATTCAGGCATTGGAACAACAATAATTTTTACTTCACTTGTTGCTGTGACGGCACAGGTAGATTAAAGTCTAGCTTAAACGTTGAGGATAGGGATCTGGTGTACACATCGCAGCAACAGCTAAACAATCAAATAGAGAGAATAGATATACCTGTGTTACTAGACCCTGGTCTGCTCCGAGCAGCTAGACAAATCTATCGGAATTATTATGAAGTCCATCCCGATATGCCGCACCAACCCCTGGGAGTGGCAATTAATAAATATAACCATCGCGGAAAGCTAATTTTTTCAGCAAAACCAATCTTATTATCCGAAGAATGTTTTGTGCCGTTTAGTCAAATTAATTCGGACTATTAGCTAAGTATCTAGGTATAAATCAACCTAACCTGAAGGTTGCTAATTGCTAATTGCTAATTGTTAAATGGATATAATTTTTACTGCTATAACATCTTTAACTGTTTTAGCATTGGGTGCTTGTATTGGTAGTTTTCTTAACGTTGTAGTTTACCGCCTACCAGCAGGTATATCACTTATTTGGCCACCTTCACGCTGTCCTCATTGCCTTCACAAACTAGGAAAAACTGAAAATGTCCCAGTTTTAGGTTGGTTATGGTTAAAAGGGCGCTGTCGCCATTGTAGAACCTCTATATCAATGCGATATCCCCTTGTGGAAGCAGCAACAGGTTTAGTATTTTTGCTAGTATTCTTTCTGTATGATTTATCACTACAAACTTTAGGTTACTGGGCTTTTTTGAGTTGGCTAATAGCCCTTGCCCTGATTGATTTTGATACGATGACTTTACCTAATTCTCTGACCAAATCAGGGTTAGTTGTTGGTTTAGCATTTCAGGCTACAACAGGTTTACTACCTATTTTTCAATCGGGAGAAGCAATTAATCATTTGATCAATGGTATTGCTGGCGCAGTGCTAGGCTTATGGTTAGTTGACTCGATCCGGATTGTTGGGTCAATAGTTTTTAGGCAAGAAGCAATGGGAGGCGGAGATCCAAAATTAGCAGCTATGATGGGGGCTTGGTTAGGTTGGCAATATTTGCCAATGGCGATTATCTTAGCTTGTGCTGCTGGAGTATTTATAGGTTTAGCTGGACGTTTAGTTGGTAGGCTTCAACCCCTGCAAAAAATCGTATTTGGGCCGTTTCTAGCACTCGGCGCGGCGTTAACTGTTTTTTGGGGTGAAGCAATACTATCAGCTTATAGAGAGTTGATCGTTAGTTCAAATAATACCGTTTTGGTTTCATTACTATTAGCTGTACTGCTACTGATGTTGATAGTTATGAGATATTTAAAATATAAAAATTCTCTTGTTTAAGAGTTTTTTTGTGGAAAATTGGCGATCGCATGAATGGCATATTCTCTTTCAGTCACATCACCTTCAAACAAACGATGGTTGCATCCACTGCCGCTCAGATTGTAAATTTTTGTGCGACATTTATTGCCTGAAAGATCGCGCTCGACTACTATATTTCTAGGATTAAGCCAGATGGACGATTCCAAACTGGGAAATCCGTGCTTATTTAAGGACAATCATCACTCAGTATTTGAGTTGAGTGAAAAATAGGTTTGTGGCGTTTTCAGCTTTTTTCCTATAATTAAGACCGCAGGGAGCGGGGAGAAATAGGGTTTTCACCTTTTTTGCCGTGAAATTATAACCCATCAATCAAACTTGCTCTAATTACCCCTCTGTTTTAGTTCCTCACTTGTTCACAAAGCTGATAAGCTAACGCGCATTTAATTTGTACATTAATTGAGAGAAAAGTTATCAAACACTCTTACCCTCTCTCCTCCCTCCTCCCCCTAAAACAGAAAACTTAGAAACACAACAGCTTAGTTGAATTAACATGGCTCATTCGCGGTTGCAAAAACTGGGGTATTATTTGCGCCCCCATTGGGGAAAATCACTACAAGGCATTTTGGCACTCTTAATTGTCAATGCTATAGGTGTATACATTCCCTTGTTGATTAGAGACGGCATTGATGATTTAAGGGTAGCGTTGAGCTTCGCTCAAATCTGGCATTTAGTGCTGCTAATTCTAATCTTAAGTTCTTTGATGTGGGTGTTCCGCATGGCATCACGCATCTTGATTTTTGGGGTAGGGCGGCAGGTGGAGTTTGATCTTAAGCAGAAAATTTTTCAGCATTTGCTTAAGTTAGAACCATCTTATTTTTCGACTAATACGGCTGGTGATTTAATTAACCGAGCAACCAGTGATGTGGAAAACATCCGGCGTTTGCTGGGATTTGCGGTTCTAAGTTTGGCAAATACAGTTTTTGCCTACGGTTTAACCCTGCCAGTAATGCTGTCGATTAATATTAAACTGACTTTGCTGGCGCTGTCAGTTTATCCGTTAATGCTGCTGATAGTGCAGCTATTTAGCGAAAAGTTGCGTACTCAACAACAATTGGTACAGGAAGAACTTTCTAAATTAAGTGAGCTAATTCAGGAGGATATGAGTGGTATATCCCTGATCAAAATTTATGCTCAAGAGGAAAATGAACGCCGTGCCTTTGGTAAACTTAACCAGCAACTATTCAAGGCAAATTTAGAACTAGCGCAAATTCGTAATACCTTATTTCCAGTAATTCAGGGGTTATCGTATCTTAGCTTACTGGTATTGCTGTGGGTTGGAACAAAAGCGATCGCTCGTGCTGAAATTAGTGTTGGTGATTTTGTTGCTTTAATTCTGTTTGCAGAACGTTTAGTTTTCCCCACCGCGCTATTAGGATTTACGATTACAGCTTACCAACGGGGTGAAGTCAGTATTGACCGGGTTGAATCCATTGTTATAGTTAAGCCTAAGATTCAAGATACTGCTGAATCAATTAGCCTGCCACAACCAGTCAAAGGTCAAATTACCGCTCGTCATCTAAGTTTTACCTATCCAGGTGCAACTAAACCAGCACTTAAGGATGTCAGCTTTACAATAGATGCTGGTGAAACTGTAGCAATTGTGGGGCCAATTGGTTGTGGCAAATCAACACTGGCTAATGCTTTGCCTCGGTTACTAGATATTGATCAACGTCAGTTGTTTTTAGACGGGTATGATATTACCCAATTAACATTAGAAGATTTGCGGGGTGCGATCGCATACGTTCCCCAAGATAGTTTTCTGTTTAGCACCATTATCAAAAACAACATCCGCTACGGTGACCCCCAAAGCGAACAAAAAGAGGTCGAATATGTTGCTCAACAAGCACAGATTCACTCAGAAATTCTTAACTTTCCCCAGCAGTATGAAACTATCGTCGGAGAAAGAGGAATCACTCTCTCCGGCGGACAGCGACAGCGCACATCTTTAGCAAGAGCATTACTGGTTGATGCGTCAGTACTAATTTTAGATGATGCCCTTTCTAGTGTTGATAATCAAACCGCTACAGACATCCTGAAAAATCTTTCCCAGGGTGTCAAACGCAAAACTGTCATTTTTATATCCCATCAATTATCTGCTGCTGCTGGTGCTGACCGCATTTTTGTGATGGATGAAGGTGAAATTGTTCAAACTGGTACTCATACACAACTTTTACAACAATCTGGGCTTTACCGTTCACTTTGGAATCAGCATCAGTTAGAGGAATTGTTGCATTAGAGAGAGGAGAGAGGAGGTTTTCTGCTTTCCCTTGTGATAGCAATGTGATAACAAAACATTACGCGGGCAAGATGCCCGCACTACATTTATGGTTCCTTAAATGTAGAGACGCTTTAGTGTAGCAACACGTTGGCGAAGGAAGAGCGCGTAGCGCATAGTGCAATTTTACCTCTCTACCCCTATATGTAGTGTGACCATCTTGGTCACTGGGGCTTTCTGCGTAAGTCTTGTGAATCCTGAATCCTGACTTCTGACTTGTGGCTCTAAATTCTATTCATCTTCCCCATCTCCCCAGTGAGGTCTAATTGGTGCTAAAGTACCAGATACTAAGTCGGTTCTAGTAAGGATCAGCTACTAGATGTAAGGGGGAAAGTTGGTGCAAGTCCGACGCTGACCCGCAACTGTGAAGGAAACAGACTAAAATTTGCCTGTCTCCTAGCCAGGATGCCCGCCGATTTGATGTTGATATTACTCTAATGTGCGAGGTTCACAATGAGAACTGCTTCTATTAATTCTGCTGGCGCGTTTCGTAAACAGGTAGTTGATTTTACGCTATCTGTGCCAGTACAAGCGACTTTATACACTTCTTTATGTGCTTTGACGCTGTGGACGCTTTACTTTAGTTCCTACCCACCAGCCCATAACTCCCTACATGAGGTGCGTCACCATACATTAATGGTGGGTTGTCATTAGTTCACGTCTGAAGTATATTTTTGTTGAATTTAAACAATGTCAAAATTGATAGTTTGTAGGGTAGGTTTGTCACCAGCCCTACTCTTAATTTTTTGGGGCTTAATTGGTTGGGTTCCAAATGCGATCGCACTACCAAATAATCCTACTTTAAATTCTTTTGAAGTTAGCCATGCGGGGACTCATCAGAAAAAAAACGCAGGCAAATCTGTAATACCGCTCTCTGTTACACCTAAATTAGCTGCTCCTACGAGCTTAAATCCACCAAAAATCGAATTTACCACAGTTCCACCTTTAAATCAGGTATTACCTGTTAATCAACCAGTAACTTTAAGTATGCAGGCGGTTGATCAACATGGTAAACCACTAAAAAATGTTAAGATTCGTTCGGCACTTTTCACACCGCCAAAAACACCTTGGTTTACCACAGATTTTCCGATTGTTGAGGGTACTCAATTATTAGATTTAGAAGCGATCGCACTTAATGGTAAGTTACAACTTCAACAAGTACTACCTATTCGTGGTAATTATCAGCTAATCGTAGATGTTCAGCCACTTGATGGCAAGTCATTTCAGGCGACGCGGCAAATAATTCAATTTTCTGTGCCAGAAAATTCGGTGAAATATCGTAATTTTGCCATCCTAGCTGTGATTTTACTATGTGCTGGCTTGGGCGGTGGCTGGGTTATCGGTGGCAGGCAAATTATCCAATCAGGGGAAATTGCTCCTCAGCAAGTGCGACTGTTATTAAGTGGAGGGATTTTAGTTGCGATCGCATCTTTGCTTGTAGTCAATATTAGTGCAGAATTTGCTGAATCTCATCAACATCAGCATCAAGCACCCCACAATCAAGCAAAAAATCAACTCTCATTACCGCTAAATGTACAATGGTTGGGTGATGATAGTACTCATGTTGGGCAACTTGCGGCGATGGGAGTTCAATTAACTGATCCTAAAACTGGTAAAGCTGTCAAAGATGTAGATTTAAAGATTAAAGCGACTCAAATTGAGCATAATCAAACTGTGTTTGTTTACCAGGGTTTATCAGATGTTAATGGTAAACTGATCTGGCAACAGCAGTTTTTTGATGGCGCTCCCCATCAAGTAGAGATTGAGGTTTCTCCCAAAGTTGGTGCAAGTAATAAATTTCAGTCTTTTACTTTTTTTAAAGAAATTGAAGTCGAAGGTATTGCTCCCCCTTTGATGGTGCGGTTGATTAGCTTGGGTTATTTCACAGCTATTTTAGTAGTGGGCTTATTATTGGGGCTGTGGGTAAGGCGCGATCGCGTTTTTCTCAGTCTCCAAGCTGTAGATAAGTAGAGGCAATAACTTATTTTAGGGCTTCCGCAAAATTTCAAATAAAGACAAGCTGAAATATCACAATTGCAATGTTTTATTCAATGGGTGTTTCAGCTTATTTTTTATTTGCTACAAAAAAATATTGGGTATAAGTCATCAATAAATTTTAGTCCTATAATTTAAAGGAATTTTTAATAACAAATAAATCTATTTATTTAATACCATATTTTTGACAAAGAGACTGGCGAATTATGTAAAAAATTAGGAGCTTACAAAAGGATCTGATTATGAAAAGGCTGCATCTACATCGTTGGCAACGGCTATTGGCATTATTCTTGAGCATGATGATTTTTGTAATTGCTTTGCCAATCCATGCCAACAGCACACCACAACGCGATCTACACCAGTTAAATTTTTACATTGACAGAGCATTGAGCAAAGCTCAGGCTAGGGATTATAGAGCCTCTAGAGCGGCTTATGAGAAGTTCCAACAGAAATGGCTTGGAGTGGAAAATAGAGTTAAGAAAATTTCTCCCCAATCTGAGGAGGATATAGAAAAGCAAATGAGTGAGGTAAAAGTTGCTTTTTCAACTAATCCACGAAATCAAGCAAAATTGTTGGCAGCACTTAAGCAGCTAAAGGCGACTAACGGCAAATTTATTAATGGTGGGTTTAAGCCAACTCAAAAAGCAAAGGTTATTGTTAACAAAGATCAAATGGCGATCGCTTTATTGATGGAGCGACTTAACCGTGCTGACGCAGCACTTAACAAAAAAAATCTGGCAATTGCGGCTCGTGAAATTAAGTTATGTAAAAAACAATGGCTTGAGGTAGAAGGGGTTGTTGCTACTAAATCGAAAAATACCTACTTTGCGATTGAGAATAATATAACGACGGCTTATAGCTTTCTGCACAGCCAACCCATTGATGTTGCAGGCGCAAAGCAGGCGATCGCATCTCTTAGAAATGACTTAAAACCTTTTGCGACTCAACCGTTAAATTACAACGTATTTGATGCCGCAGTGATATTAATAAAGCAAGGAATCGAAGCCTTACTGGTGCTAGTTGCCCTCTTAGGTTTTCTTAACAAAAGTGGTAATGGAAATAAAAGCTACTCTATCGGGTTAGGTGCTGCGGCTGGAATTGTGGCTTCAATAATTACTGCTGTTGTCATTCAACTAATATTCTCCCGTGTTTCTGTCAATCCCAACAGGCAACTTGTAGAAGGAATTACGAGTTTAGCAGCAGCAGCAATGCTATTTTATGTTAGCTATTGGTTGCATAGTAAGTCATCATTGATGGCAAGGCATAGCAATATCAAGGATAAAATTGATTCTGCTTTAGTAATTAATAGTGCGTTTGCTTTCTTCATACTGTCTTTCTTGGCAGTATATAGGGAAGGTGCAGAAACTATACTCTTTTACATTGGCATTTCATCCTCGATTAGTATTAACGATCTATGGACTGGATTAGGTTACGGAGTGTTAAGTTTGATGGCGATCGCAGCCTTAATCTTGGGAGTAGGTTTACGCATTCCAATCAAACCTTTCTTCCTTATTACCAGTTTGCTAATTTTCTACTTGGGCTTTAAGTTTGTGGGTGGCGGTATCCATGCCTTACAAGTAGCTGATCTTTTGCCTGTAACTCCTGGGAACTTTTTACCAGCAATAGAAGCTTTAGGTCTTTATTCCACTTGGGAAACTACTTTGTCTCAGTTAGGATTAATTGCGATCGCTATTGCTGTGATTTTGTACACACGATTCCAAAAAAATCGTGTTACACAAGAAATATCAAGTGAACAACAAACGGTTAGCGAAAATTCTTAATTTTTGGTTGTTCACTTTTGGTTGGATAAAAACAGTTAGTAATTTATTGAGGAGTGAAGACAAAAATGATTAATTTACCCCGAATTTTAGCAGTCAACACATTGGCGCTGTTAACACTTACTGCTTGCAACTCACAACAACCAACTGCTGATAATAATTCCCCTGCCCCCGCAGCTTCAGCTAGTCCTAGCGCTAGTCCTAAAACTGCTCCAGCAAGTACAGCAGGGAAGGATAATTTAACTGAGATGAAAGGTTATGTTACCCAAGCGGTTAGTGCTGTAAAAGCTAATAACTTTGCCAAAGCCAAGCAAGAATACAAGAAATATGATGAAAAGTGGGAGGCAGTTGAGGACGGAGTGAGGACTAAATCACAAGATGCTTATATCAAAATTGAAAAAGATATGGATCAAGTGACAAATACCCTCGTCACACCAGCGAAACCCGATAAAACTAAGTCAACTGCTGCTCTTAATGCTTTATCAAAAACTCTTGATGCTAATGCAAGTAGTTTGAAATAGCTTCCCAACCTGAGTAGGTCAACCGAGTTCAGGGTAGAACCCCACCCCCAAACCCCCTCCTTGTTCACGGGGAGGGGGAGATTCTTGGGTTTATATTGTTTGATGAAATCGTTCTCAGGTTGAAACTTGGAACGAAAAAATTGAAAAGCTAACTGCTGTTAATTAAACAATTGTTGACAGAGTTGGCGGAAATGATCGCCTCGTTGTTCAAAGTTTTGATATTGATCGAAACTAGCGCAAGCTGGAGATAATAACACAACTTTTGCACTATGCTGTTTAGCTAATTCAGCGCCTCTAGCAACAGCATTATCCATTGTTTCCACAATTTTGTAACTAGAATAACCAACTTCATCGAGTCGCTTGGCAAACGCTTTAGCTGCATCACCTATGAGTAATACAGCAGCAGCTTGAGCTTTAATTGTGTCTAACCAAGCACTATCATCACCTGCTTTGGCTTCTCCACCTGCAATTAAAATCGCTGGGCTATCAACTGATGCTAACCCAACTTGAGCAGCATCATAGTTAGTAGCTTTGCTGTCGTTAATAAAATCAATATCTGCCCATGTGCAGATGTGTTCTAGGCGATGGGGTACACCAGGGAAGTTAGAAATAGCTTGGGCGATCGCATCCTTCTCAATTCCAGCTAATCTCGCTGCTGCTACCGCCATCAGCAGGTTTTGCAAGTTGTGAGATCCCACCATCTTTAAAGCAGATGCACTTAAAATTTGCTCACCTTGAAAGATTACCCAGCCATCTTCTATATAAGCTCCCAAATCAGAGTTGCCGATTAACTTATCTTTACCTTCTACACTTGTCCAGCAAGCATCAGCCCATTGTTGAGTTCCAATTTCATGCAAGTAAGCATCATCACCATTAAATATCTGATGCTTAGACTGACGTAGTAAATGAGCCTTGATGTTGTAATAATTTTCTAAAGTTTTGTGACGGCTGAGGTGATCCGGTGTAAAAGTTGTCCAAACTCCAATTTGTGGCGCAACCGAGGGAGAAGATTCAATTTGATAGCTACTCAGTTCTGCAACTATCCAATCGGGAGGAGTGTCAGCTAGTGCTAACTCGCAAGCAGCATAACCGATATTGCCACAAGCAGGGGCATTAAAGCCAGCAGCTTGAAAAATCGCAGCTATTAAAGATGTCGTAGTAGTTTTACCGTTAGTGCCAGTAATTGCTACCCAAGGACAAGATTGGAGGGAACGCCAAGCAAGTTCCATTTCTCCAATTGTCTTGATTCCCATTTTCCTTGCTTCAACTAAAGCAGGGATATCCCAAGGAACGCCTGGACTAACAACTATTAAATCTATTGATGGTGTTGGAGCAAAAGAATAGCCCAGTTTAACCGCAATTCCCTCAGCTTCTAATTGTTGTTGCTGATTAAGTAATGATTCAGAGGAATTGCGGTTAGCAATGCTTTCCGCGCTAGCGGAATCGCTCAATGTCACGTCCCAACCATCCCGTTTTAATAATCGGGCGGCACCAATCCCTGATTTTCCAATTCCGATGACATGAGCGCTGGGCATAAATAATTAATCTGGCAAAAGTCCCTGGTTTAGCACTAGATTATATTACCTCAAGATTTAGGGAAAAGGGAGATAAGGGAGGTTACAGGAGTAGGTTTTTATATTTTCCATATTTTGGGCAGAGGGGGCAGAGGTAGCACAGGAGGCTATGTTTAATATAAAAACTTGCTTTAGATAGTAACTCTATCCCACAGATTTACTACTTTTTAACTTATTGCGCCCAGAAGATATTGCTTTCTTACTGATGTAAGCTAATGCCACTATACCTAACCCAGATGTTACTCCTGGTTCGGGAACAGATTGGAAGGGTGTAACAGTGTTGATCGTGTAATTTCCAGATAACGATCCTACTAACGTTTGACCAGCAAAAATATTGGTGCGCCAACGGGTGTTTGGCGCTAAATCATTAGAAGCAACTGTAAATTCGATTGTGAGATTGTTATCAGCAGGATTAGGAAATTGAGCGGAACTGTCAAATCCTATCAAGTTTCCATTATTAAAAGTAAAGCTGGGATTTATCTGGGAGAGAAAAGCATTAGGAAAATCAAATGGGATCGTGTCATCTCTTAGGGCAAAGATAGGATTGATTAATTGATTAAGAGATTTAGTTTCTGTCCCCTGTCCCGTTAAGCTGACATCATCAAAACTCAACGAACCAGAAAAGACCTGACAATTACAATTGGCTGTACCTACATAAGTGAAACTGGCTGCCTTGGCAGGCAATGTATTTGTAAAAATTCCCACTGTTAAAGTAGCGCCCGCAGTAGCAAAAGCGATTTTTCGCAGAGAACTTTTTAACGGAACATCCGAAAGTGGTGGAAATTTGTCAGTCAAAGGTGGGTTGATGGTTTGGTTATGGATACATTTCGTTTGTGATTTCATCATCCTAATGGATTAATTTACATTAGTATAAGTGATAGTAAATGATCGCGATCGCAACTACTTTTGACCACACCCATGAGGCTGGGGAAGAGAAAATATTCTTAAATTAGTATTGAACTCACCCCCAACCGTCTTGCAAGTTTAGGTTTTTAATAATTCCAGCAGAGTCAATAGTGAAACCTATTGATAATGAGACAACGAAATTTATACGTTCTTACTCCCCCTGCTTCCTCTGCTTGTCTCAACAAACAACCTTTGTTAACTCAGTATTAGGGTTGGGGTTCTAACTTTTTACGATCGCACCGAAATCTGCCAGAACACGGGCATGATTACGCAGTAATCCCAGTAAATTCAAACGATTACGCTTAATTTCGGGATTTTCATCCATTACCAACACACTATCAGCACCATCAAAGAAGTTACTAACTGTAGGAGCAATTTTAGTTAACCCTTCTACTAATTGTTGATAATCTCTTGATTTCTGGGAAGCTTGAGTTTGTGGTAACAATTCTACTAGCGCATCATAAAAAGCTTGCTCTGATGATTTTTGAAACAATTCTGGACGTACTAAATTAATCGGATCGAGTTGAATTGTATCTAAATCACCTTGCCCAGCTAAACGAGTAGAACGGTTAACAGTTTCGTAAATTTCGTTGAGTTTGCCGTTGTTCCTGATTGATTGCAGGAATAAAGCGCGATCGCGTAAATCTAATAAATCTTGTAACGCCCGTTGTGTATATTCTGGATCGTTTTCTCCTAATACTGCATTCACTAAGTCGTAGTCAATTCCTCTGTCTTCCTGCAATAAGTTACGCAGACGTTGTAAGAAGAATTCTTGTAACTGTTGTGATAATTGAGATGAAGTTTTAGGATATTGAGATACAAAATCAGCAACAATTTGTTGTAATAATTGCTGCAAATTAATTGTTAAATTTGCATTCCAAGTAATATTGATAATGGCATTAGCAGCACGACGCAAAGCGAAAGGATCAGAAGAGCCTGTAGGTAGCATTCCTAAACCAAAAATGCTGACTAAGGTATCTAATCTATCTGCTAAACCAACAACTTGACCTGTAATAGTTGTAGGTAAACTATCCCCTGCACCTCTTGGTAGATAATGCTCAAAAATTGCCGTCGATACTGCTTCGGGTTCCTTGCTGGCGATCGCATATTTATGACCCATTACCCCCTGCAATTCAGGGAATTCTCCCACCATTTGGGTAACTAAGTCAGCTTTACATAATAGCGCAGCACGTTGAATTAAATTGCTCTCCTCGGCTGCTAATTGCAATTGTTCGGAAATGTAACTAGCAATCTTAACGATTCTTTCTACCTTAGCTTTGACTGAGCCTAAATCTTCTTGGAATGTAACTGTTTCTAGTTGTGGTAGATAACTTTCTAACTGATGTGCTAAATCAGCTTTATAAAAATATTGCCCATCAGCTAATCGTGCGCGGATTACCCGTTCATTACCCCTAGCAATAATGTCTGATTTTGCTGGATCGCCGTTAGAAATTGTGATAAAATAGGGTAATAATTCTGTAGCTGCTTCATTTTTAAATACTGGAAAGTAACGCTGATGAGTCACCATCACCGTAGTAATTACTTCTGTTGGCAAGTTCAAAAATTCCGGTTCAAAATTACCTAATACAGCAGTTGGATATTCTACTAAATTAGTTACTTCATCTAATAAATCAGGGTAAATATCAGCCCAACCTCCGACTTTTTTAGCACACTCTTGTACCTGTTGAAGAATGTTAGCTTTCCGCGCCTCTGGATCTACATCTACATAAGCTGATTTGAGAGTTTCAACGTAATCGTTGGCGTGGTTAATTGTTACTGGTTCTGGATGCAATACTCGATGAGTGTGAGAGATGCGATCGCTCTTAATTGTCTCTGAAGCATTAACCCACTCTACAGGTAACACTGCATCATCTAATAAAGTTACTAACCAACGAATCGGGCGGGGAAACTTGAGATCGCCATCAGCCCAACGCATTAACCGCTTACCTTCTAGCCCAAAAATCCACTGAGGAACTACAGAAGTCAAGATTTCCGCCGTTGGTTGTCCAGTAAATTTTTTGCAAACAAAGACAAAATCGCCTTTATCTGTAGGGCGAATTTCCAAAGCCTCTAAGTCTACACCTTGTTTACGGGCAAAACCTTCTGCCGCCTTGGTGGGTTGACCATCTTTAAATGCTGCTTGTGCTGGTGGCCCTTTAATTTCTTCTTCCCTGTCAGGTTGCTGAGTCGGCAAACCTGTAATTACTACAGCCAAGCGTCGAGGCGTACCGTATACATTTATTGCCTCAGTTATGAGGGAATATTCGCCCAGGGTTTGAGGAATGCGAGATTTCCACTGTGCGATCGCATCCGCAACAAATGCAGCAGGTAATTCTTCTGTACCAACTTCTAATAGAAAAGTAGCCATAATGCAATCTGTATAAATTAAACAGCCTAGAAATTTTAACAAAGAAGAATTCAGGAGTCAGGAGCCAGAATTCAGTAGAATACAGATTTTAAATGTTTTTGTTGCTCTTGACTCATAAAATGGGCAATCTATTAACAAAAGCAGTATAGACGTTACGCTTACTCCCCCAGCTTCCCCAGCTTTCCGAGTCTCCCCTGCTTTCATAACTGGGAGTAAATTTATGAATTATTGCGTTAATCCCGCTTGCGGGTATCCAGAAAATCCCGCAAGAGCAAAAGTATGTCATTTTTGTGAGTCTACCCTATTGCTGCGCGATCGCTATCGTGTCACTAAATCCCTGGGGCAAGGCGGGTTTGGCGCTACGTTTCTAGCAACAGATTTGAGTTTACCAAATAAACCAAATTGTGTGATTAAGCAACTTAGACCAACCATGCACACTCCTAGCTTTCTGGAGATGGCGCAGGTACTTTTTGAAAGAGAAGCACTTACCCTAAAAAAGATTGGCAATCATTCCCAAATTCCTCAACTCTTGGATTACTTTGAGGAAAGTCAGCGATTTTATCTGGTTTTAGAATATATACCAGGACTAACAATACAGCAAAAAATTAAGCAAGGCGGCGTATTTAGCGAAGTTCAAGTTAAACAGTTTTTAAACAAAATGCTGCCTCTGTTGGAATATATCCATAGCCAACAGGTAATTCATCGAGATATTAAACCTGCAAATATCATTTACCGCCAATCAGATAAAGAATGGGTATTAATTGATTTTGGCAGTGTTAAAGATAAAATTATTCATCCCAGAACAGATAGTAGTTCAGGACAGACAGCACTAACTGCTTATTCTGTAGGTACGCCTGGATATGCGCCACCAGAACAAATAGCGATGCGTCCTGTATATGCTAGTGATTTATATGCTTTAGGCGCAACTTGTATTTATATATTCACAGGAAAATCAGCAATTGATTTTCGCAACTATTCATCTACAGGCGAAAGGATTTGGTATCAAGACTTAGGGATTAGCCAAGCTTTTACCAAAATTATACAGAAAATGATGGCTAATTCTATGCGCGATCGCTATCACGCTGCTGCGGAAGTAATGCAAGCACTTTCAGTAATACCTGATGTAGATATCTCAGCGCCAGCACCAAAGGATTCTTCCTCCAAGCTACCTTGGAGAAACATTTTACCTAATGGTAAACGTCGATTTTGGACTTAATTGTACAGTAAGCTAGTGCGTGTTTTCAAACCCTTCGATTTCCCTCTGCCCCCTTAAAAAGTAGGGAGGAGAATCCAATCAAGTCCCCCTTTTTAAGGGGGATTTAGGAGGATCTCACCGACAGAAACAAAGCCAATAAAGTTTAAAAACACAGCCTAGAAGGTAGAGTTACACACCCGCCTATCTTCCTCACTCACATCTGGATTAGTCTTCAAATAATCCCGTATCCAACTGCAACTGTGCACCAATAAATCATCTAAATCTAAATTCCACAGTTTCACCGTTTTGTCCCAACTTGCCGAAGCAATAGTTTGACCGTCAGGACTGAAACTCACACTATTTACCCCAGCTTCATGCCCTTTGAAAGTAGTAATTAAACTGCCATCAGCGCGCCACAGTTTCACCGTATTGTCGTCACTTGCCGAAGCAATAGTTTGACCATCAGGGCTGAAACTCACACTATTTACCCCAGCTTCATGCCCTTTAAAAGTAGTAATTAAACTGCCATCAGTGCGCACTGTCTTGTCGTAATTTGCCGAAGCAATAGTTTGACCGTCAGGACTGAAATTCACACTATTTACTGCAGATTTATACCCTTTGAAAGTAGTAATTAAACTGCCATCAGTGCGCCACAGTTTCACCGTATTGTCCCAACTTCCCGAAGCAATAGTTTGACCGCCAGGACTGAAACTCACACTATTTACCCCAGCTTCATGCCCTTTGAAAGTAGTAATTAAACTGCCATCAGTGGACCACAGTTTCACCGTATTGTCCCAACTTCCCGAAGCAATAGTTTGACCGTCAGGACTGAAACTTACACTATTTATCTCAGATTTATGCCCTTTGAAAGTAGTAATTAAACTGCCATCAGTACGCCACAGTTTCACCGTTTTGTCGTCACTTGCCGAAGCAATAGTTTGACCGTCAGGACTGAAACTCACACTATTTACCGCAGATTTATGCCCTTTGAAAGTAGTAATTAAACTGCCATCAGTGCGCCACAGTTTCACCGTTTTGTCGTCACTTGCCGAAGCAATAGTTTGACCGTCAGGACTGAAACTCACACTCCTTACCGCAGCTTCATGCCCTTGTAAGTTGTTACGTTCTTTCATAGCAGTAAAGATGTTATTTAACCTACCAGTAATTTCTAACTGCTTTTCATTTGGTATAGAAATTGCTGCTTTTATTGCTTGCAGTTGTTTCCCAGCTTTAATAACTTTCACTAGCGGTTGTAGTTGCCCTTTATTGGCAGCAAATTGTATTTCTGCCGAAGCACTCAAAGCGTCGCTGGAATTTAATAAAGCAGTTTTTTCATTAATTTGCGATTGCCGTGCAAATCCTACGGAGGAAACTGCCAATGCTGCCATTAACATCCCTACCCCAAATGCCAGCTTTTTTTGTTGGTTAGCTTTGCGTAGTTGTTCTTTTAAAACTTTAGATAACTTCGCTTCCGACGCTTTTCTTTTCTCTCGTTCCTTTTCCAGTTCAGCAACTAAGTCTGCGCTTCGTTGCTGGCGAATAAAAGCTACTAAATAATCGTGAATTAGTTGATAACGGTCAGCCGGAGATTGGGGAATTAAAGATACTAATCCTGATTTAACTAAAATTTCTAGCAGTAACTCTAATTTATCTGCTTCCTGGTCTAAAGCAGCAGCTAATTCAGCTTTTGTCTTAGGCGGTCGAGTGTTATTTTCATCAGTTAAAAAATATAATACTAACTCGGCAACCCGTTCATTCTCTTGACCACAATCTTGAATAACACTATTTAAAAATTGCTCAATCAGTTTTTGTTTATTCCCAATTTCCTGATATTGTTGCAGCCTAGAAATACCTTCTGTTTGCAGTTGCATCCCGACTACCTGCAATTCAATCGGACGCACCTCTTTTAACTCGCCTGCTAAATCTGCTACCAAAGCATCAATTAATCCAGGTTCCATGTAAAAAGATCGTGCAGTTAAATCCTTAATTACTTGTTTAGCTTGTGCGGGCGAAAAATTTCCAAAATAATAACGAATTTCTTTATTGAGAATATCGTTTTGAGTGATTTGTAAAGTAGTCAGCCGATCCGCTTCTAATAATAAGTGTAGATAATCCTCTCTTAATGATAAAATTACCTTGACATAACCAATATCAATACGATCTAAACATAAATGCAAAAATTCCCAAAACTTTCTTCTCTCTAATGGGTTAGGGCAATTAAAGAAGAACTCCTCAAACTGGTCAAAAATTAAAATTGTTAAGAGATTGCGCTTAATATTTAATTGCAACTGCTCAATAATACCTTCAACTTTGTCTGGTATAGCAGCTAAATCAATATCTTTAACTTGTTTAATTGCTTCTGCTAAACTGCTTCCTACTTCCTGCGCCCAATCATTATAGTTTCGTACTATAACAGGCAAAGGAGTACGTGAATCAATAGTTACTTGTTGATGTAATGCAGGTACTAATCCAGCCATGATTAAAGAGCTTTTTCCCACTCCCGACAACCCATGAACCACAATTAACTTTTGGTCATCTCGGCTGATTTTGGCAATTAAATTATCAACATCTTGTTTACGTCCCGAAGCTTCAATTTCTTGGGCAATCTTCCCTAGCTTAAACTGATTATTTTCTTGATTTTCAGCTTCAGGCGTACCAACTGAAACAAAAGCAGGATTGATCACTTGTCTTTGAGACTCTAACCGTCCGGCACCAATAAAAGCACGGAATCCATACTGTTGTTCTAGGGAATTTTTCTGATATTTAATATGAAATGCTTCTAAATAACGATGTTGTTGAAAATAGACACAGCGCAATTCTTCTAATATCTGGATATAAAGCTGTGGATTGTAAGAAATATTGCATTTATTTTTAGCAATTACTAAGTTGGATTCTGCTTCTTCTAATTTTTCTAAATATCGTTGACTTTTAGCTAATAATAAACGATACCAACTTTCATAGTGTGATTTTAACCAGCTTAAATCAGGATCTAGCTCCCCCCTACACTCCTGAGAAAGAGGGGTTGATTGTTGCTGATTGATTTCTAATGCTGTTTCTGCATATTGTTTAGCTTGATTCCAGTGAGATTTAGCAATAGCGATCTCAGCTAATAAACCATAAGCATATCCTAGTTTGAGGGGATGAGGATATGTTTGGTATAAATCTACGGCTTTTTTGGCTACTTGCTCTAATTCATCCCAAGATTTTAATTGCTTTAAAGTTTCTCCACAAGCGTTAATAAATTTAGCCACTAAATCAAGGCGATTTGCTTGTTCTAATACTCGCAAACATCGCAAATAATAAATCCTAGCTTTTTGATAAGCTTTTGTTTCTTTAGCTCGATTTAAAACTGCATATCTGCGCCACCATAAACCTAAATAGCATAGCAAAGCAGCTTGTCGTTCAAGAAACTTTTGATTGTCAGATTCTATTAAAATACTACCAAGCGATTTCTGAGTTTTGCTTTTCCAAAATACTAAACTTTGAATATATAATCGCCGTGATTTATCCATGTCATTATTCAGATAAGCTTCACGACCCAAAATAAATCGCTGACTCGCTTCAAGTTCTGGGAGATATTCCCCCCGACTCTGCAATTCTTTTAAAGCTAGTTCCAATTCAATTTGTTGGCAATTAAAATTATCTTGCTCAATAAATCTATATTGGTGAGGATCTAAAACTTGAGCAAATAATTTTTCTGCCTGTTGTTGCAGCAAATCAATTAACTGATTAGTAGTAAAATCAAACTTAATTGGTACACCTGCCCAAGTATACAAATCTGGGGCTAACCTAATCAATTTAGTCAAAATCTCATCATTAACCCACCACACCAACGGAAAGCTAAAATTATGCCGCAATTTATCCCGCGCTTGATTTGTTACACTTAACAAATCATCAATTGCAGTAACAGACTCTAACCCCAAAACCATGATGGCATTTGGGCGATCTTCCCCAACTTCTGCTGCTATAATTGCATCAAGCTTATTTGCAGATTGAGGTAAAAAAATCTCTCGAATATCGCCTAAATTTTGTGACTGCAACTGCTCTAAAATCTGGGCGCGTAACTCAGCATAATTGCACTGTAATAAAATTAGTGTAAATCTGCCTTGGGAAATAGCTATCGCCCGCACTAAGGTTTTGAGCGATCGCTCATTTTTTATGTGTATTCCTTCTGGCTGTTGAGATTCATTCATCACTGAAAAACTATGTTTTTAATAGCGCTTTTGCGCCCGATTAACCCTAACCTTGCTTAAATTGTACCGTTTCCGCCAATACTGGATTAATTCCAAACCAGCGCCCCTGCTTATCGTTATATTCAAACACAAACAAACTTCGCAATAAAGTTTGATATTCTGCTTCACCGCTAACAGTTTGCTGCTGGACTACTTGCTGCAACAACTTCCATTCATCCCCATCAATTGAACGTAATAAAGTATCTCGATATTCCCGAATCTCATCTTCTAAAGTTTCCCGCGATATAGGCGGATCATCTACTCTCAAACAACTATATAAAAGTCCTAATAAATTTCTGACATGACCGCCACTAATGCGGCATAATCGATCTAAAGTTTCAGAAGTATCAAAAATTTCGGTAACTAAGTTTAGCCGTTGTTCTGGCGCAACTTCTGGAAAAGCCCTAGCTAAAACCATTTGCCGCAATAATTCCATTCCAGATTGACACTCAGTACCATCCCGTAATTTTACAGGAACCATTGGCAAAACTGTAGGCGATACACCACCACCTAAGCGATTTTTGAGTGATTCACCATCATTAGAAAAAATTAAAGCTAAGGGGATAGTATAAACTACATGACAATTTAATTTGCGTAATTGTTCACCGCGATCTATAAATAAATATTCTGGTTGCGATCGCTGAGAAGTTTTAGCACGAGAATCAACTTTATCCAAATTATCAATAATTATAACCAGCCCTTTTTTACCCTTAGCTTTCAACTCCTGAGTTGCTTTTCCTAAAATTTCTTCATTTATAGCCTGCAATATGTTATTAGTCCGAGGTTCTAAATACTGGCGCACTTGACTGCGGAGGTTAGGACTATCTTTAGTTTTAGCTGTAATTTTGCCAATTGGTAAAGAAAATTCTGCTTGTGCATTAAGTTCAATTGGTGTATTCAAAAAATCCCCAATTTCCTTAAATAAATTAGCAAAATACCCAGGTTTCAGCTTAATGCCAATTTTTTCTAAACTTTCGCTTACTGGTTTGAGAGTCGCCAATAAAATATCAGTGACATCCACATCAGTCATATCTAAATCTTCAGTGGACTCAAAATAAACCACATGAAAGCCAACTTCTTTTAAATCAGCCTCTAGCCGTCGCAATTCTGTAGATTTACCACAACCGATATGTCCAGTAAACAATTGACAAGTCGGCTTGTCTGGAGATAGTCTGGCAATGGTACGTGCTAATGCTTCAATAACTTTTCCACCCCGCACCGAAGCAAAATCAATATAGTATTTGCGTTCCTCTGGATTTTCTAATATCAAAGTGTGACTAGGATCGCAACTCTGATAAAATCTCTGCAAATCTAGATTCATTATCCTGACCCGCGCTGTCTATACTGCTTTCAAATTAAAGTATCATCTTTTTTCCTAATCTTGCTGTTTCGCAAGCTGACACCCTTAAGAGTACAGTTCAACAGACACAGCCTGTAAAACCAAGATATAGTCTGCCACCTGCCATATATAGCAGTCAGCTTAGACTAAAATTGATGACACTAATTTGTCACCGACGACATTTAATTAGTCACTGTACATAAATCAGGGCGAACGATGGGACTTGAACCCACGAGTGGAGGTACCACAAACCTCTGCCTTAACCACTTGGCTACGCTCGCCATTGCATAAACTGAATATAACATAGACTTTATTAATAGGTCTAGTGTCTATTAAAAATTTACTAGCTCTTCAATCTAGCCGCCAGTAGCGGTAATCTTAGAAAAACATCAATAGCCAAGCTAATGAAGGGTTTGCAAGCTGTCAGTGCAATTGCGGGAGTCGCTTTAGTTGGGGTAGGCGCAGCGATGGCGCTGACTAATCCCGCTCAGGATACTTATGAAGAGTATGCAGTAGAGCAACTTACAGGCTACGTGCAACGGGATATTTGTCCAAAAGCACCATCAATTTTAGGTAATTCGTTGCAGGGTCAGTGTAATTCAATAATTCAATCTCATCAGTCTCAAATTAAGCAACTTATCTCTCGGAGTACTCAGCGACAGAATTTTATTCTATTTAGCATCTATAAAACAGATTTATCTATTCGCACAATTGCGCCATTTTTACCACAAAATGTGTTACCTGAATATCATTTTGAGACAGTGGGTGCTATTGATAATTTTTATACTTACCAAGCACAGCAGAGGTGAAATCAATTAACAATTATCAATTACTAATGAGATTAATTATGTTGCGGCGGCAAATTACCTAAATTTTTTACCAGAACGGCGTAGGTTGGGTTGAGTCATAAGGAAATCCAACCTACTAATTTGATTTATTAATGATTATATTAGTTTTAATAATTTGTGTATAAATCGAGTATTAAAACGTGTTTAAATGAGCTACTGTTTAAACCCTCAATGTCTCTATCCAGTCAATTCTCCCCGTGAAAAGTTTTGTCACAGTTGCGGATTTCATTTGTTGCTCAAAGATAGATATAGCGCAATTAACCCTCTCGGTAAGGGAGGGTTTGGGAGAACTTTTTTAGCTGTAGATCAAGATATTCCTTCTCAACCTAAGTGTGTAATTAAGCAATTATATTTTTCTCATAGTGATTCTGAAACTTTTAAGAAAGTAGTTGCTTTATTTAATCAAGAAGCAATTCGTTTAGACGAGTTAGGTAAACACCCCCAAATTCCGGCTTTATTAGCTAACTTTGAACAAGAACAAAATCTGTATTTAGTTCAAGATTTTATTGATGGCAATAACTTAGAAGTTGATTTAGAAAAACATGATGTTTATAGTGAAAGTCAGATTTGGGAATTATTAAGAAGTTTGTTACCGATTCTACAATTTATTCACAAACACAAAGTTGTGCATCGGGATATTAAGCCAAGCAATATTATTCGCCGCCAAAGTAATAATCAGTTAGTTTTGATTGATTTTGGAGTTGCTAAACTTTTAACAAATAGCGCCATGTTAAAAACGGGAACAATTATTGGTAGCCCAGAATATATGGCTCCTGAACAAACCAAGGGTAAAGCGTTACCAGCAAGTGATTTATATAGTTTAGGGGTAACTTGTATTAACTTGCTGACAGGTGTTCCACCGTTTGATATGTTTGATATTGTTAATGATTGCTGGGCTTGGCAGGATTTTTTACCAGCAGGTGTAAAAGTAAGCGATCGCTTAACTAGAATCCTCGCTAAACTCCTCAAAGATAGTCTAAAAGAACGCTATCAATCTGTTGAGGAAGTATTGCCAGATATCAATTTAAATAATAGCATAAAAACTTCTCACTCACCGGATGTTATCAGTTTAATTTCCCAATTAAATATTGACTACACTAAGCTACAATATTTATTAGCAAAAAAGAGATGGAAAGAAGCAGACGAAGAAACATGGGCGGTTTTGTGCAAGGCATCTCATAAAGCAGTTGGTAGCTATCTATTTAATAGTGATATTGATAAATTTCCTTGCGAAGATTTGCAGATAATTAATCAGTTGTGGTTGCTATATAGCGGTGGGCGTTTTGGTTTTAGCGTGCAGAAGCAGATTTATCTGGAAGTTGAGGGTGAATATGCTACTTTTTGTGATCGCATTGGCTGGAAAGTACATAACTCGAACTTTACAGATTCAGCCTTTAAGTTTAATTCCTCAGCGCCTATAGGACATTTACCATCACGTCAATGGGTTGGTGGTTATAGTTGGTGGCTACACGCTGAACACATGGCAACTAGGCTAGAACAGTGTGGAATCAATTAACAATTATCAATTAATAATAGGATTAAATTGGCTGTTATTGTAAATTTATGAGATTTTGACTGTCATCCTGACTTCTGAATTCTGACTCCTGATTCCTGACAAAAAAAGATTATCCTCTAGTTATAGTTCTTACTTAGCCAACTATACCTGTGGATGCAGGTTCTAATTTGGTAGTGACGCTAACGTGAGCGTATATAGCAATTGAATGTTTGATGCAATTGTTCACAACTTAGAAATTTAAGCTGACAGTTGATTCAAACAAATTACAGGAGGATTTAATCTGTGTTTTTTCACAAAAAAGAAACGATTCATACAGTAAATATCAATGAGCCTAACCCACGTTTTGCTCAACTGCTGCTAGAACAGTTTGGAGGAGCAACGGGTGAATTGACAGCAGCTTTACAATACTGGGTGCAGTCGTTCCATTGTGAACACGCTGGCATCAGAGATATGCTTCAGGATATTGCAATTGAAGAATTTAGCCACCTAGAAATGGTTGGTAAACTGATCGAAGGTCATACCAAGAATGTAGATCAAACAGAAGCTTATCGCAGTACATTATTTGCACTTCGAGGAGTTGGGCCACATTTCCTAGATAGCCAAGGCAGTGCTTGGAGTGCTAAGTATATTAATGAGGGTGGTGATGTTGTCCGAGATTTGCGGGCTGATATCGCGGCTGAAGCTGGTGCGCGTCAAACTTATGAAGAGTTAATTAAGATGGCTCCAGATCAAGGTACAAAGGATACGTTGGTACATTTGCTTACCCGCGAAATTTCTCACACCAAAATGTTTATGAATGCGTTGGATTCGTTGGGTAAGCTGACTGACCCATTCTTTGGTAATATCCAGCCGGACGATACAGTAAATCTTTACTTCAATTTGTCTCAAAATGGTAAAGATGAGCGCGGCCCCTGGAATAGTGAACCAGATTTTAAATACGTTGCTCAACCAGGTGCTGAAATTAAATCCTAGTTAGTTAGTGTGCGGTTTAATACCCCGTAATTAACTGTAATACCTCAGTGTAACCCCCTCTCTGTCAACAGGGAGGGGGCAAATTTTTGGTTTAAGGCTGCTATATAGCGGTCAGCACTCAGCTATCTGCACAGTCAGCTTTGTTAAAAGCTTTTATTCCCAAGGCTTTCAGAATAGATGCGTGTCCTAACTGCCTTGGCGATTGCTATACAATAGATTTATTGCAAAAAGGCTGATTTTTTTTTGAACGCAGATAAACGCAGATATCAATACAAATTCTCTAGGTGCAAGAGGTGTAATTAAAAGTCAAGGAAGTTTATAAAACAGAAACTATTTATACAGAAACTTGCCTGAAAATAAAATTTAATTAAAAAAATACATTCTATTGGAAACATTCATTAATCTCTTGCCACTACGCTCTGCCTACCTACTGGTATCTCACGGAAGCCGCGATCCTCGTCCACAAGCAGCTTTAGAACAACTTGCTGAACTGCTGAAACTGCGGATAGAGGTAAGTAGGGGTATAAAGACGGCTACGGATACAGATTTGTATAAGGATCAAGGGCAATTAAGTTATCACTCTCCTCTGAAAGAGGGTGAACAGAGGGGCCTTTCCTCTAGTCGTTATAGTACTTTATGCGCTACTGAATTTTTACAACCAATGGTAGGTACTGCTTGTCTAGAATTAGCTTCTCTACCTTTGCATGAGCAAATTAGGGAGTTTGGCGATCGCATTTTAGCTGCTGGCTTTAATCGTTTGGAAATTGTGCCTTTGTTTCTGTTACCAGGGGTTCATGTGATGGCTGATATTCCCGCAGAAGTAAAACTGGCAGGGCAAGCTGTTGGTGCAGATTTAAAAATTGAACTGCGACCTTACTTAGGTAGTCACCCTAATTTAAATTGTTTGTTTGCCAAGCAGATTAGTTCTATATGGACAGAGGCATGGATTTTGTTATCTCATGGCAGCCGTCGCCTTGGTGCTAATCATTCTGTGGAAACATTAGCAGCGCAAATGACGGCGTTACCTGCCTATTGGTCGGTATCACCAAGTTTAGAAGAGCGAGTAGCAGAGTTAGTTAATGCTGGTTATCGGACAATTGCAATTCTGCCTTACTTTTTATTTGCTGGGGGAATTACAGATGCGATCGCTTCAAATGTAGCAAAGCTGCAAACACAATTCCCTACGGTGCAGTTGAGTCTTGGTGAACCGATAGGAGCAAGTTCTGAGTTAGCTGATTTAATTTTAGATTTATTTGAATAAATCTTATTTTGGGGCGGGTTTACGTCGAGCTAGGTATTTTACAAAAATATCAGTTCAACCCGCCCCTACAAAATGTAACCAAATCAAGCTTTTTCCCCGTTATGGGGGGAACCCCAAGTCATTTAATGTCAAATCTAACTATTAACATGAGCATCAGCAGTCAAGAAAGCAACACATTTAATCAAGAAAACAAGCGGTGCATAGGCAAAGTTTATCTTGTCGGTGCGGGGCCAGGAGATCCAGGGTTGCTGACTTTGAAGGGTAAGGGACTGCTAGAGTGTGCTGATGTGGTGGTTTATGATGCTTTGGTTAGTCCGCAGATTTTAATGATGATTAATCCGCAGGCAGAAAAAATTGATGCGGGTAAACGGATGGGTCGTCACTCTTTATTTCAAGAAGAGACGACTAAGCTGTTAATTGAACTCGCCCAAACTCAAGCGATAGTTGTACGGCTAAAAGGTGGTGATCCGTTTGTATTTGGTCGCGGTGGGGAAGAGATGGAAGATTTGGTGCGTGCAGGTGTACCTGTGGAAGTTGTTCCAGGGGTGACATCAGGTATTGCTGCACCAGCTTATGCAGGTATTCCCTTGACTCATAGATCTTATAGTTCTTCAGTTACTTTTGTCACAGGTCACGAGTCTGCGGGTAAGTATCGACCTGCTGTAAATTGGAGTGCGATCGCACACGGTTCAGAAACTATTGTGGTTTATATGGGGATTCACAATTTATCCTACATTACTACAGAACTTGAATCGGCTGGGCTAAGTCCCCAAACACCGATAGCTTTAGTGCGTTGGGGTACAAGACCTGAACAGGAAGAGTTAATTGGTACGCTACAAACAATTGTTGAGCAGGTGGAAGAATCAGGATTTACCGCACCTGCGATCGCGGTGATTGGAAATGTGGTTAATTTACATTCAATTTTAAGTAGGAATTATCAATAATCAATCACCAATTCATAATATTACTGGCGACAACCAGCCACGCAAGAAGTAGTAAAGTGATGCCAGAAACTCTTCAACTACCCGCGTGGTGATCGTTAAAGCTGCTACATTGGGGAGAAAGTCTTGAACTTTTAAGTTTTTTATAGGTATATTTCCAGATTGTAACGTATAGAATTCTTCTGTTCTAGGAGTAACTTTAAAGCGCATTTGGGCAAAAGTAAGTCTGGCGCGGTTGCTATTTAATGCCGAGGTAATTAGGATAATTTGTTGATTACCGAGACCACGCTGTTTTAATATTTGTTCTACCGCAACAGCACTGGAATGTAGATCTAAACTATTAGTTTCTAGGATAATTCTATCGGCTGGCACACCTAGTTGTGAAAGAATTGTTGTGAAATCGCCCGATTGATTCTTGTTATCTTTGGTAAAATTATAAGCAGTACTGACAATCAGGAAAGGACGATTCTCTAAGGATAATTGTTCTTGGTAAACTTGGGCGGCATAAATTAAGCGATCGCTAATATCATTAATCTGAACCTGCCTGATGTAAGCTAAATTACCTTGAGGACTTTCATGCCCTAATACTACAATTGCCCTTGCCCTCTGTGCTGCGGGTGGTGTTAAATTAGCAGGGCATCGATCTTGGCAAATCTCTCTGCGTTGTTGTTCTGCTTGGATAAACTCTCGTTCAGCTTGTTGTGCTAGTTGGTAAGCTAGATAAGGTGTACTTGATAGCAATAAAATCAAAAAAGCTGCCCAAAGTTGGTAATATCCTTCATTCTTTAGGGCATTTTTATTTATTCCAGTTATTGCAAGTAGCAACAACAAAAGTGACAGACCTAGCGGTTTGAAAGGAAAAGATATAACGCTACCTGCGGCTAAAGAAAAAGCGTCATTGGTATTAATAAAGACCAAGACCAAGATCACAAACAAAAATATGCCACCTACCCAGGCGAGATATTCTTTTGGAATCAACTGCGCCAGTACATAGTAGACAAGGGCGCATAGTAGCAGCCACAGTATAACCCGCGTTAGTAGGAGAAACATAAAAAATTCAACAACGTTAGTTTATTTTTGTCGATCTACAGTAGAATTGATTAAGAAATGAGTAAATTTATAAATATTTTTTATATACAATGAAATCGTATATAAAAAATGATAATGTTAAAATATATTTTCTATCCTCAAATTTACGCTTCAATATGAAAAAAATCCTGTTGATATTTATATTCTTGGTTGCTGGCAGCAGTGCTGTCATGGCTTTTTTTTGGCAACAAGCTACAGAGTTACCTAGTTGGTATAATACTACAACAGAAGCTACTAATATTGATCCTGAAAATAATATAAATGGTTTATTAAAAACGGATAAAAACACCGCTAATAATTTTCAAATACCTGAAAAAGTTACTAACACAGAAGCTAATAAGCTTGCTAGTGAGAATAACATAAAAATTGTATTAAAGGCAGATAAAAACACCGCTAATAATTTTAAAATGCCTGAAATATTTACCACTACAGAAACTAATAATATTGCTAGTGAGAATAATCCAAAAGTTATATTAAACGCAGCTAAAAATACTGCAAATAATTTTGAAATACCTGAAACATCTCCAAAGTTAGCAGATTCTAAAACTGTAAATATCAATCTAACTGAAGGTGATATTAACAAAATCATAGTTAATCAGATCGCACCACCGACAAGTGAATATCAACCAAATAACTCAGTTAAAGGTGTTAATACAAAAATTAGAAACGGTAAGATAGAGACAGGCATTGTAGTCAATATTTCAGAATTTTCAAATACTCCTTTTGCCCAAAATAATCAAGATAAGCTGAAGAAATTGACTGAAAAGTTTCCCTTTTTAAATAATCGCGAAGTTTATATAGGTATATCCGGTACACCATACATTGAAAATGGTAATTTGAAGTTTGATGATAATACACAGATTAAAGTAGGAAATTTAAGTTTTACGATTGCTGATTTATCGCAGAAAACAGGTATTTCTAAAGAAAGAATTGAACAAAGGCTGAATTTAGAATTGAAATCAAGAAGAATCAACATAGAGAATTTAGAGATTAGAGACAATAATAGTTTAATCAACAATTCTACTAATTAGATAAAATTGCTCCCAGAGATGAAAAAACTCTTAGTGACAGGTGCTATTGGTTTTTTGGGGTGGAACATTTGCTAGTTAGCCAAACAAAATGGAATATTTAGGGAAGTTATTGCTCAAATTCTTGAGAGATTTCAGGGGTAAATCTGTTAAAAGTTGATTTATAGCAACCGCCAAGGCAGTTAGGACAAAATCTATTCTGAAAGCCTTTATTCCCAAGGCTTTTAAAAAAGCTGACAGAGGGATAGCTGAGTGCTGACCCCTATAACAGATTTGCCGAAAATTAAGCGCATATTAAGTTGATTTCCACCCAGCTACTTAGTTAAATTTTGTGTGTGGCGATAAAAAGCTCTGCTGATTCGCTATTTAAGGGTTTAGAAAAAAAGTATCCTTGAGCTTGATCGCATCCTAAAGCTTTCAATTGATTTACTTGCTGCTGAGTTTCGACTCCTTCTGCGATCGCATCCATATTCAATTCGTGAGCTAAGGTAATTATAGTTTTGATAATTCCTAAATTTTCAGTTTCTTCTCCAATTCGACTGACAAAAGAACGATCAATCTTTAAAGTATTAATGGGAAAACGATGTAAATAACTTAAACATGAGAATCCTGTACCAAAGTCATCAATACTTAAATGAATTGATCTGGCTCTGAGTTGGGACATAGTAGAGATTACAGCTTCAACGTTATCGATCAGCATACTTTCAGTAAGTTCGATCTTTAAACAACTACTATTTAATTTAGTTTCGTTGATAATTTGATCTATTTGCTCAATTAAAATTGGTTCTCTCAGTTGTTTGCCAGAAAGATTAACACTTATATTCAAAGTATTATTAAGTTGATATTGTAGTTGCCAGGTGTGCAGTTGACGGCAAGCTTCACGCAGGATCCACTGACCGATAGTCACAATTAAGCCTGTTTCTTCAGCAATGGGGATAAATTCAACCGGAGAGACAAAACCGCGATTGGGATGTTTCCAACGCAATAAAGCTTCAAAACCTGTGAGTTTGCCTGTGATTAAGGAGATAATTGGTTGGTAGTGAACTAACAATTCTTGGTGTACGATCGCATGGCGTAGGTCGCTTTCTAGTTGTAGTTGTTCGACAGCATGAGCGTGCATTAGCCGATCAAAAATTTCATAACGAGCTTTACCCGCTTCTTTAGCACGATACATCGCAATATCGGCATCTCTTAGTAATTCCGAGCTTGCATGATAATAAGCTGAACTCAAAACAATACCAATACTGGCAGTGGTAAAAACTTGACGATTTTCTATCAAAAACGGTGAATTAAGTTCTAAACAAATGCGCTCGGCAACTCTAATAGCGTCATTGATATCTTGGAGATGATCGAGCAGGATAATAAACTCGTCTCCTCCAAGACGCGCTACTATATCAGTAGCACGGATTAAGGTTTCTAACTTGCGGGCGATCGCCACCAGTAGTTGATCCCCAACTTCATGCCCTAAACTATCATTAACAACCTTAAAGCGATCGAGGTCGATAAACATCACCGCAAATAAATAATCTGTTTGCCGTTTGGCTTGTTTTAGCGATAATTCCAGCCGCTCCATCAATAAATTACGATTGGGTAAACTGGTCAAATCATCGTGCAAAGCATCAAAAAGTAATTGTTCTTCGGCTAATTTGCGAGCGGTAATATCCAAAAACTGACCAATCAAATGCACAGGTTTTCGCTCTGGATCTCTAACTACAGCCACCTGTAAGATGCCATAAACTACCTTGCCATTTTTGGTTAAATAACGACTCTCAGTGTGTAAATCAGAGATTTCTCTTTGGTATAGTTTTTGATGTAAGGTAAGAGTGGATGCAATATCATCTGGATGGCTAAGATCTATCCAAGTTTTCTCTAAAAGTTCTTCGCTAGTGTAACCTGATGTTTCACATAAAGATTGATTTACCCGCATAAATTTGCCATCAAGGGTTTGAATAGCAATACCAATGGGAGCCATTTCAAAAGTTAGGCGAAATTGTTCCTCGCTTTTGCGTAAAGCTACTTCTGCCAGCTTACGTTCAGTAATATCTAATACCGTCCCAAATAAACACACTACCTGACCTAATGAATTAAAAATCGGTCGTCCTTGAGCAAAAAGGTTTCGTAATGAACCGTCACGCACAATCCGAAATTCACATTCATAAGGCTGAGAATTAGCGATCGCTATCCTGAGTGTTTTTTCCCAAAATTCTCGATCTTCTGGATAAATTTGCTTGTTGAAATCTTCCCAATAACGTGGCGCGGCTTGTTGAGCATCAAAACCCCAAAGCCGCAATGTTTCCTCTGATAACCAAACTGTTTGATCGACGATGTATAACTCCCAACTGCCAACATGAGCAACTTGTTGAGCCGCAACCAAGTGTGCTTTTTCTCTAGCTAATGCCTCTTCTGCGAGTTTACGGTCACTAATATCAATGCCCGCGCCAATATAGCCCGCAAATTCCCCATCCGCAAGAAACCGAGGCGTTCCTGTATCTAAAACCCAACTATATTCTCCATCAACTCGTTTTCTGCGATATTCCATCGTAAACCTTTCACGAGCATTGAAAGCAGAGCAATAAATATCTATACATTGCTGTAAATCTTCTGGGTGTATTCCTTGTGTCCAACCGTTACTAAGTTGTTGCTCTAATTTTTGCCCTGTAAACTCTAACCAATGTTGATTTAAAAAAGTATATTTTCCATCCACGTCTGACATCCAGATTAGAACTGGGGCGCTATTTGCCATTGTGCGAAAGCGAATTTCACTTTCAGTGAGTTCCACATTCGCTCGTCTTAACTGCTCTGTGCGTTGATTAATTCGTTGTTCTAGTTCAGCATTGAGGAGGAGAATTTCTGTTTTAGCTGCTTGCAAAGCTAGTTGATTTTCTACACGGGCTAAAACTTCTTCAATTTGGAATGGTTTAGTAATATAATCTACTCCGCCCACAGCAAAAGCTTTCACCTTATCAATTACTTCATCTAGTGCGCTCAAAAATATTACGGGAATTTCGCAAGTTTGCGCTTGTGCTTTTAGGCGTTGACATACCTGATATCCATCCAAACCAGGCATTTTAATATCTAGTAAAATTAAATCTGGTACTTCCGCACCAGCCCCCATTAAAGCCAATTCTCCGTTAATTGCACACTGAACTTCATACCCCTGGTCAGTTAAGGTTTTGTCTAACAGGCGTAAATTATCCGGTGTGTCGTCTACAATTAAAATTTTTCTTTTAACAGAACTTGTAAAACTTTTATTCATCTGAACGTTTATTTTTCGTTAAATCTATTATCACGTCATAGCGAAAATTCTCGGCTAAATGATTAAGTGCTGTAGCCAGAAACCTTTTATGATCAGGGATTTGTGCTATTGCTTGTAAAATTAGCTTGGAATTGAGTTTAGTAGCGGCTAGATGTAACTGAGCAATCCACTCATCGGGCATTCCTGCTAAATCGGACGGTGTTAATTCAACCTGTGGCTGTTCAACTACAGATATTGAGGGTTGTTCATATACATAACGCACCCCTAAATGTTGAGCTAACTTTTCCAATAGTACGTCTTCCTGAAATGGCTTGCGAATAAAGTCGTCGCAACCAACTGATAAAACAATCGATCGCTCGTCATCAAATACACTAGCTGTGAGTGCAATAATTACTGTAGCCTGACCTTTGAGTTGGGATTTGATGCGTTTAGTAGCTTCATAGCCATCAATTACAGGCATCCGCATATCCATTAAGATCAGGTGAGGTTCCCAACTATCAGATAGTGCGATCGCTTCTTCTCCATTAGCTGCTTGTTGGATTTCAAAGCTTAATGGTTCTAGCAGTTTAACTAATAATTGGCGGTTTTCCCAGCGATCGTCTGCTACTAAAATGCGATATTGGGGTTGATTGGGAGCAAGACTAATTATTTGTCTAGTTGATGTTTTATGAGAGATGTTAACTACATCAGCCAACTGCACAACAATATCAAAACTAAAAACTGTGCCTTGACCTAAAATGCTGCTAACAGTAATCTCACCTCCCATTAGTCGCACAAATTGCCTGCTAATTGCTAAACCTAAACCTGTTCCTTGGTGTAAGTTTCGCCCATGTTCCGTTTGCACAAATACTTCAAATACACTTTCTAGCTCATTGGGAGCTATCCCTGAGCCTGTATCTGCAACTTCAAAAGTAATTCCACAAGAAGCAGGGGGCAGGGGGAATGCTTCTAATTGAGATTCATCAATGGCTGCAAGTTTCTTTTTAACTCGCAGAGTTACGCTACCTTTTTCAGTAAATTTGATCGCATTACCCAAAATATTAATTAAAACTTGGCGTAATTTTTGTTCATCTGTTTGGATATATTGAGGAAGATCAGCTTCTTGCTCAAAGATTAACTTTAAACCCTTAGATTCTGCTTTCATTTGGAACATTTCTTTAATAAATGTCAGCAGTTGATCCAAAGCAAAGTTTTGAGGATTTAAAGTAGTGCGACCAGCCTCAATTTTAGACATTTCCAGCACATCATTAATTAAAGCTAGTAAATGTTCGCCACTGCGATTAATAATGCTTAAATATTCCTGCTGTTGAGCCAGGGGAACTGATTTACGAGTCAGCATTTGGGTAAAACCCAGGATAGCGTTGAGGGGGGTACGCAGTTCATGACTCATGTTAGCAAAAAATTCAGTTTTAGCACGGCTTGCTGCTTCTGCTGCTTCTTTAGCCGCCAGTAATTCTTGGGTGCGTTGTTCTACTTTTAGTTCTAGGGTGTGGGAATACTCTGCTAATTGTTGGTTAGCTTGTTCTAAGTTGTTGTAAAGTAAAGCATTTTGAATTGAAATTGCAGCTTGGGAAGTCAGAATGTTAAGAACTTTGAGGCGTTCTGACTGAGAAGGCGTTGCGCGATCGCACTCGAATGCTCCTGTTGTTAAACTATTCTCTAGATATAAAATTCCGATCAGTTTACCCTGATTAATAATCGGTATACATAATACCGACTTGGGTTGATGGGCTTGAATATAAATATCTTGAGTGAAATTCCCCTCAGACATCGCATTATTGATCACAATATTCTCTTTTGTCCGAGCTACATAGTTAATAATTGACTTGGGAATATATATTCCAGGTAAGGGTTCTAAATCAAGCGATTGTAAAGTTGCCACTTCACCCCGCTCAATGGAGCCTTCTGCCTGAATCACCCATTTTCCTTGCTTTTCTAAAATTAAAAATCCTTTTTCTGCTCCCGCATTCTCTATAGCAATTTTCATTAATTTTGTTAACAGCGTATCTAAAACAATTTCACTAGAAATTACTTGTGAAGATTTAAGAATTGTGTTAAAATCTAACTCGTTTAATGTGTGATTTTCAGTAATGGAAGTTTGATTGTTTTGATTGTTTTGAATTAAAGTTTCTATAAAAAGCTGAGGATGACGCGATTCTAAATCTGCAACTTTGGCAGTTGCCCCCCATTTAAAGTAACAATACCTTGCCTCCTGCATATAAGCTTTGGCAATGATGGTTTTGCCTTTGGATAGATAAAAATTCGCAGTTAATTCATGGGCTAGTGCTTCTTCATGGATATATTCATGTTCTTTAGCTAAAGCAATAGCGCGGTCATATTTTTCAATTGCCTGATAATCTTCTTCCAAAACTCGATGGCGCTCGGCTTCTACTAAATAAAATTTATGTAAATAATTCATTGGTGCATGACGCGCCCAAAATTTCAGTTTTTTCTGATTCGCTCTTACTTGTAACAGAATCTCTCCCTGATCTAAAAAAGATGATTCTAAATAAACTCTCAATTGTGTTAAAGAATCATAAAAATAAAGATTAGTAATTAGTGCTAATCCTACAACTCCATCTAGGTAACTTGCGGCGAGTCGGGAATTAACTTGAGCTTGTTCCAACTCATTGAACAAGTAACACAAAATAAGTTTATTTAAATAAAAATGAAACAGTCCATGCCGATCATTTGCTTGTTGAAGATGTGGTAGTCTATTTGATTCGTGATATTGCCCAATAAAACGCTCTGGTGAGGTAGACAATGAAGTTAAATTTAATGTCACCTGGAGATACATTTCTAGAGCATCAACATTTCTAGCTTGTTTAAATGAAGTTAATACTTCAATATAAACAGATAACTCCCGTTGAAGCTCTGTTAATTCCCGTCCGGTAAAATATGAATAATAGCTACGATTTGCAGCACTAAAACCAGCAAATTCTAAATCCCCATTCTCAATTCCAATTTGATGAGCTTCTTGTAAAGGTTTTAAGGTTGTTCTGACATGAACTTTCCAAACCTCAACATTAGTATTTACCACTAAAAGGGTTTTTGCTGCTATAGCTTTAGCCTCAATTTTCTCTAATAAATTTAAGGCTAGTTGACCAAATTGATAACCAGATTCAATATCAAGAGTAATTCCACATAAAATCAACCCATACATTGCATAAGCAAAGGGAGAGGCATTAGCATTACCATACTGAATTGATAAGTTAACTTGTTGAAATACAATGAATGGCAATAGCTCAGGTGCAGCAATATAAGCGGGAGAAATTGCACCTGAAAGGATCTCCATAATTGCTAGTACTCTCGGCTCATTCATCGGTGGCAATTTCAACAAATGTTCAATTTGTTTACCAACTAAATTATTGGTTGTTTCTAAATGAGCAGTTTGAATATCTGTGGGAGTTGGTTGATTGGGAAAGTTGACTCCCAACAGTTTTAGCGCCTCTAATGCTATCTGAATTGCGTGGTTAAATTGAGTTTGTGCGGTATAAGCTTGTATTTTGAGTTGATAAACTTTTACCTGATCCAGCAGTGTTTTGGCATAATTGAGTACGACAGCGGCATACTGATTCATTTGCTCTAATTCACCGTTCAGGTACGCGGCTTGTGCTGCTAAACCATAGAGAGCTAAAGTCAATTCATAATCGCTTTGCCAACTATCTGTTGGTAATATTTCTAAGCCTGCTTGTACATAGCGCAAGGCTGATTGATATGCGCTTGCAGCTTTAGCTTTCTCAGCAGCGATCAAATTTAATTGAGCCAGTTTTATAAATTTTTGTTCTTCGCCTTCCGCAGTTAAGAGGGGAATAGGTATATCTGTTTGGTTTATGCCTAAATTAAGATGGTTAACTATATCGAAAATTTTCTGTTCTAATTGGGAAATTACAGTATTCTGTAGTAATAATTGCCCAATTTGGCGGTGGTAATATCTGCGATCGCTCTCTTCATTAAGTGAATAAGCTGCCTGCTGAATGCGATCGTGGGCAAATTTGAAAGCCACAACTGGTGCATTCTCTGGTAGCGTAACGCCCAATTCCAGAGACTTGTAGGCATTGCTGAGTGGTAAGATTAAACCTTGTGCGATCGCTTCTCCCAGAGCTAATACTGTTTCTCTTAAAGATTTTTCAGCAGCTAAAGCCAAAATTTGTACTTCAAATTGATTACCAATACAAGCGGCTAACCTCAATACTTGTTGCACTGGTTGGTTTAGTTTCTTAATTTTCCCAACCAACAATTCAACTATATTATCTGTAATTTCTTTACTTTGAATTTCTGCGATTGACCACTGCCATTTTCCTACTATAGAGTTAAATTTAACCAGATTTTCAGTATAAAGAGCATTTAAAAACTCATTAATAAAGAAAGGATTTCCGCCAGTTTTTCGCTGTACCAAATCCGCAAGCGGTTGGGTGACATCAAGGGAGCATTTCAGTGTGTCAGCTAACAATTGATTAATATCTGGCAAGCTCAAGGGTGAAAGGAATACGTGATTAACAGCAATTTCAGCTTGTTCAAGTTCAGTAAGCATTAATCTTAAAGGATGCGTAGCACTTACTTCGTTGTCTCGATACGCACCAATTAACAGTAATTTTTGAGGTTCTGCTACTGTCATTAACAAGTGGATTAATTTTAATGATGCAGCATCCGCCCATTGCAAATCGTCCAAAAATATTACTAATGGATGTTTTGGTTGATTAAAAACTTTAATAAATTTTTGAAAGACTAAATTAAAGCGATTTTGTGCTTCTATTGCTGGTAAAGCTGGAATCTCTGGCTGATTGCCAATCAGATGTTCTAAAACTGGCAAAACTTGAATGATTACCTGGGCATTTGATCCTAGTGCTGCTAAAATTTTTGTTCGCCATTGCTGCAACTTTGTCTCACTTTCGGTTAGTAATTGAGAAATTAGTTGTTCAAAAGCTTGGAGTATGGCAAAATATGGAATATCGCGCTGATATTGAGTAAATTTACCCGTTATAAAGTAGCTTTGTTTTTGAGTTAATGGTTTATATATTTCTTGTATCAAGGCTGATTTTCCGATTCCAGAATATCCTGATACTAAAACTAATTCTATTTGGGATCTTGGATTTATACTAGGATGTGATCCGGACAATAAATCATCATTGTTTTTACCGATCAGAATCGCATCTGATTCCACTTCTGCTACTTGGGCAAATGCAGTTATTAATATTTCGATTTCTTGCTGTCTGCCATAAATTTTCTCGGTAATTTGAAATTTTTCTGAAAGATCATGTTCTGCTAAAGGAAAATAACTGATTCGATTGCTTGAATTTAGTTGAACTAGACACCGTTCTAAATCTGCATGGATTCCCCAAGCAGTTTGATAACGGTTCTCGGCATTTTTTGCCAATAGCTTCATCACAATAGCTGAAAGTATTCTGGGGATTTCTTGATTAATCAAATGGGGCGGAATTGCTTCTTTTGCTATATGATGATGAATTAATTCTAGGGAATCTTTTGTGGTAAAAGGTAACTGATTAGTAAGCAGTTGATAAAAAGTTGCGCCTAAAGAATAAAAATCGGTACGATAATCTAAAGAGCGGTTCATTCTACCAGTTTGTTCTGGCGATATATAAGCTAAAGTACCTTCTAATAAATTCAAGTTATTAAAAATTGGCTTTTCCCGTGATACTTCCGTGCAAATTCCAAAATCAATTAATTTAACTTGATCAGTTTTACGATTCCAAATAATATTAGAAGGATTAATATCTTTATGAATTATATTACGGTTATGAACTTGACTTAATATTTCCGCGATCTTAATAGCTAATTTCAAAAAAACTTCTAAACTCAAATGTGTAGATGGCAAGGTTTTTGCTAAAGATTCTCCTCCAATATCCTCAAAAACAATCAAGAGGGTATTTTGATACTGTTCTAAGCTATATGCCTTCACTACTCCTTCTAAATTGAGGCTGTGAGTAATTTTGTATTCAAGCTGATAGTTGGTAATTTCTTCTACGGTGGGATATTCTTTTTTCAAAACTTTGATAATTATCGGCAGATGATCTGACTCACGCACACCTCGGTAAACCCGTGAGTTCGCGCTTTCATGAATTTGGGCGAAAATTTGGTATCCAGCAATTTCAATCATAGCTAGGGTGTTGGAGGTTGAATGAAGGAAGCGATCGCATTCACTGTAAATCTAATATTTATTAGACTAATGAGCAAAAATCATTTTTTTGAGGGTTATCGGTCAATAGGTTGTGCAGTCTCCCCATCTCCCTAAAGTGTCGTAATCCTATGCCAACTTCAGAACTGTCTTATAAATAGATTTCAGTTATAGCAAAACATCAACAGTTAACACTTGGTTCAAACAACCTGTGAAAAAACTGGTACAAGATGTTTCTGATCGCTGAACCCAAGACGCGATAAATAAAGCAGGTTGAATTCTTGAGGTAAGTTTGATGAAACGTTTACTGATACTTTGCACGTTACTGGCTGGCGCACCAACTCTACACAGCCTCTATATCAGCCAAAGTCAAGTAAATTTTAGCAATCCCCAGCAAATTATTGTAGACCAGGAAGCTCAAGCCACTGAACCTGAAACCATTCAAGTAGTAAAACTACCAGAACAATCCGAGTTGCCACAACAACCTGATTATTAAAAATGCTGGCTTGTGATTAACATCACACTTAAAAGTGTGTCAAGTCACATTTACATTGCTTAACACTTTGTTACATTTATTTACAGATAAGCAACAAGGAAACAAGCGATGTACACCACCACTGACGAAAGAGGCATCTTAAACAACTACGCGACTGAACCAAAAATCTCTTATGCCGAATATCCCTCCCAGGAAGAGCAACGCCGTTATGCTATGCAGGGCGGAGTAGCTACTTTGTTAGTCGGCGTATTGCTGCTGATTGCTTTTAGTGTTAGCTAAATCACTTCTGGTATTAATTTGCATTAATTTGAATCAAAGCAAGGAGAAAGACAATGGCAATGATAATTTTGATTGCTCTGTTAGTTGTGGGATGGGTTGCTGGTGCGATCATCGGCACACAGGCATACTTTCTCGGTGAGCAGTCCAAACCGATTCACGAACGTAACTGGCGCTCTGCTGGCTTTGAACAAGTAGCTTATAGCGTCACAGGTACGGAAACAGATTACTTAGAGCGCGTACCTGCATACAGTTTAGATGTTTATGCCAGCCAAAATTTACCTGAATAATTATTGATAATCCCACAGATAAAAATTTGTGGGATTATTTTATGTATTGTAATTATTCTCTAGCAACCGTCAAGTAAAACTGCTACGAATAAATACCACTAGCTTTCTTCCGCAATAAGCCAAATAACGCCAGGCTAACTAAACCCAAAATAGCACTTGGTTCGGGAACGTCAATAATGTCTACTGTGTTTTCGGCAAAGATTATATTATCTTTGTTAAGTGTACCCAAGTTATTGATTCCAACTTGATTAGTGCTGATCGTAGTGTTGGTTACGGTTACTGTACCTTCGTTGTAGATACCAGTATCACTGTCGCTAATGGTACTGTTGGTTATGGTTGCTGTACCTTGGTTGCCCACGCCATAAAAGCTGTTGCTGATGGTGCTGCTGGTTATGGTAGCTGTACCTTTGTTGCCTATGCCCACAAGGTTATCGCTGACGGTACTATTTGTGAATGTCGCTATACCTCTGTTGTCGATGCCCAAAAAGCTGTTGCTGATGGTGCTGTTGGTTAATATCGCTGTACCTCTGTTGTAGATGTTGACGCTTCCACGAGTGATAGTCAGTCCAGAAATCTCTACGGTAACGTCACTAGCAATATCAAAGATATTGAAGTTGTAATCACCGCTAACACTCAGTTGGTCTGCGCCTAAACCATTAATTCTCAAATTATCAATAACGCTGAATCCACTGGTGAGATTAATCGTCTGCTGCCCCTCAGTTAGTAAAAAGTCGATAATATCATCACCGCTAGTATTATTAGCTAAGTCAATTGCGGCTCGCAGCGAACCCGCATTTTCATTTTCTGTATTCGTAACAGTAAACGTAGCAGCGAAACTAGAATTGATACTTAAGGTGCTGAAAGCTATAATTAGTGCTATTTTTTGAAACAATTTCATCGTTACCACTTTTCAAGAAAGGATAAATAACACAAAAAATAAGCACTGTTGCCTAAGTTCTGATCAACTTACTTTACACAAGTTGGAGCATTTTTGTAGAAATGAATCTGCTTTTTTTTCCGCATCTGGGTTGCTAGTATGTGCTGGAGTTGGTCGAATAATACCGTCGAAAAGGTCATTTAGCCCGTAGGGTGTAAAAAAGTGCCATTCGCCTTGGGTATTTAATCGAACACCTACAGCAGTTGCAGTATGCAACCAATCTGCAATTCCCTCTTCAGTACTGTTGTATGATCTTCTACCAGAACGCCAACGAGCAAAACTAGCTTGATTTTTGATATCAAACTTGTATTCAGGAAATTGATTTATTAGGGTGGTTTTTGCTGCTAGTTCTTGAGAGCGATATTCTTGGGGAGTTGCTTTTGCATCGGCTTCATAATCAAAGAAGGCAATATCGAAATCATTGATAATTAACTGACAGTTTTCACCAAAAAGCGATCGCCAAACTGTATTGCGTACTGCACCACCTGCTAACCACCAGTCAGGAAGATTGAGTTGTGCGATCGCAGGTAAGACATCGCCAACGGGGGAGTTAGCGAGAATCGTCTGGAGGCGGGTAGTACTAACCATCGTGGGAAATATCTTCTGTCTGCTGATGCGATAAATTCTTTTTAGAAAAAGTGGCGATCGCTAACCACAATGCTACAACAAACAGCAACGCGCCTAATAAAAAAGGTACTTCTGGTAAGCGTATCGGGGCATTACGAGAGGTAAAGTATCCAAATAAATTAGTCGCTAATAATGGGCCAATAATACTTGAAAGCGCTGTTTCAGAAGCTACAGCGCCTTGAATTGCTCCTTGTTCTTGGGCGTTGACTTCAGCAGAAAGCAGACCTTGTACAGTGGGCTTAATAGTGTAATCAAAACCATTAATCACAATAATCCAGTACATCATCCATCCCGCAGGCGCAAAAGCATACAATAAATAGCCAATTAAACTAAATATTAATCCGATAATAATTGTGCGTTTAGAGCCAAACCGAGAAATTAGCGGTCGAATCAAAACACCTTGCACACTTGCAGTTACTAATCCTAATAATGCTAGTGATATTCCAGCTTCCCCAGTTGTCCATTGAAACTTATAAGTGGTAAATAGCACCCACGTACTGATATAACATTGCAACGCTACATCAGTAAAAAGCATTACTCCTGCTAAACCAAAGATAAATGAGTTTTTTCTGAGCAATTGTAAAGAACCAACTGGGTTAGCCCTACCCCAAGAAAAAGGACGGCGGTTTTCGATAGAGTGAGACTCAGAAACTACAAAAGTTCCATATAGCAAATTCAAAAATGTAATAATTGCGGCAACACCAAAAGGGAAACGTAAGCCCCAACTACCTAACAAACCTCCTAAAGCTGGCCCTAGCACCCAACCGGAAGCAATAGTAGCTCCGACTAACCCAAAATTTTTCGCTCGTTGTTCAGGTGGACTAACATCAGCAATGTAGGCAAAAACAACAGCAGAACTAGCACCTGTTAAACCATTAAGGATTTGAGCCGCAAATATCCAAGGCAAAGTAGGCGCAAATGTTAACGCTACATAGGTTAATCCTGTACCTAAAAGGGAAAATAGCAATATTGGTCTACGACCAAATTGATCGGAAAGAGCGCCCTGAATAGGTGAGAAGATAAATAACATCAAGGCATAAGTAGTAACGACCGCGCCGTAATAGTAGGAAGCAGTAGAGACATCGCCAATAAACTCAGCAATTAGTTTAGGGAGAATGGGAATACTAAGACCAATTCCCATCACGTCTAAGAATAGCGTGATTAAAACAAAGATTAAATTAGGCGATCGCTTTAACTGCATCAGATAAAAGTTGAATAATATGGGAAAGTCGTATACATCATACTTCTTTGCCTTCCTTGTTCTGTTCTCTCGCTATCTTATGACCAATGACCAACCTGAATGAAGAGCGTTTATTTCCACCCAGCTACTTATTTGAGTGTTTTTCATCTATATCAGCATAATTCCAATGCCAAGCAGAAATATAAATGAGTATTAATATTGCAGATTACAAGCTACTCACCACTATTTATGAGAGTGCGACTCACTTAATTTATCGGGCTGTCAAAGAATCTGAACCTGAATCAGAACCAGCCTCAATAATTATTAAACTTATTAAAGCTGAATATCCTACGGTAGAACAACTTACCCGCTTAAGACATGAATATAATATCCTGCAATCTCTGGATATAGCAGGAGTTGTTAAACCTATAGCTTTGTGTAACTATCAACAAGGTTTGGCGCTGGTGTTGTCAGATTTTGATGGAGAACCTCTGACAGGCGCGATCGCGCAAGCGCTGACTTGTCAGTTCGCATCCAACTTTAATTTAAAGAATTTCTTAACAATTGCGATTAACTTAGCTACAACAATTGGTGAGCTACACCAAAATCATATTATCCACAAAGATATTAAACCAGACAATATTTTTATTAATTCTGCAACAGGTGAAATAAAAATTATTGATTTTAGTATTTCGTCATCCCTATCAAGAGAAAATTCTAGCATTAGCAACCCTAACTTAATTGCAGGTAGTCTTTCCTATATCTCACCAGAACAAACTGGCAAGATGAACCGTTCAATAGATTACCGCACTGACTTTTATTCGTTAGGTGTCACCTTCTATGAAATACTTACTCATCAGTTGCCATTTTCCACAAATGATGCTTTAGAATTAGTGCATTCTCATATTGCAAAAATACCAGCAAAACCGCAGGAAGTAGCGCCAATTCCTCAAGCTTTGTCTGATATTGTGATGAAATTATTAGCTAAAACTGCTGAAGATAGATACCAAAGTGCTTTAGGACTAAAAGCTGATTTAGAAATATGTTTAGAGCAATTACAAACAACGGGAGAAATTAGAGAATTCCCTATTGGTCAACTTGATAATAGTAGTCAATTTTCGATTCCTCAAAAACTTTATAATCGTGAAAAAGAAGTTGCTATATTGATGAACGCTTTTGATAGTGTTAGTCATGGCGCAACCGAAATAATGTTAGTAAGCGGTTACTCAGGTATTGGTAAATCTTCTTTAGTTAATGAAGTTCATAAACCGATTGTCCGCCAACGGGGTTATTTTATTTCAGGAAAATTTGACCAATTTAAGCGCAATATTCCTTATGCTTCTTTAATTCAAGCTTTTCAAGGATTAATGGAGCAATTGCTTACAGAAAGTGTCGAAAAAATAGCTATTTGGAAAAGCAAACTTTTAGAAGCTTTCGGCTCTAATGGTCAAGTAATTATTAATGTTATTCCTGAAATTGAACGCATTATTGGTTCTCAGCCTCCTGTACCGGAATTAGGGGCGACGGAATCTCAAAACAGATTTAATCGGGTGTTTCAACAATTTATTAATGTTTTTGCTCAACCAAAACACCCATTGGTTTTATTTTTAGATGATTTGCAGTGGGCTGATTTAGCATCTTTAAAGTTAATTGAATTACTAATATATGAATCTGGGTGTCAATATCTATTAGTTATTGGCGCGTATCGCGATAACGAAGTCAACCCAACTCATCCATTAATGTTGACTTTAAAAGAAATTAAATCTGCTGGTGCGGTAGTAAATAATATAGTGCTTCGAGCTTTAGAAGTTGCTCATGTCAATCAATTAGTGAGCGACACACTGCATAGTGAGCAGTTAAAAACTAAATCGTTAGGGGAGTTATTATTTAGCAAAACTAGAGGTAATCCTTTTTTCTTAACTCAACTGCTGGAATCTCTTTATCAAGACAATTTGCTGTTATTTAATTTTAGCAAAGTTTGTTGGGAATGGGATAGCGATCGCCTTAACTCCATTAATATCACTGATAATGTTGTTGAGTTAATGGTCAGTCAGATACAAAGGCTACGATCCAAAACTCAAAATGTTTTAAAATTAGCCGCCTGCATTGGTGACAAATTTACCTTAGATGTTTTAGCTCTTGTCAATAACAAATCACAATTTGAAACAGCTAATGATTTATGGGAAGCACTACAAGCTGGTTTAATTTTACCTCTTTCGGAAGCCTATAAAGTTCCTTTATTACTTGATATCGAAACTTCATATAATTTACCAATTGAGCCGATAAAAGTTAGTTATAGATTTCTCCACGACCGAGTGCAACAAGCTGCGTATTCTCTAATTGCAGATGCAGACAAAAAAGAGACTCATTTAAAAATTGGTCGATTATTATTACAAAATCAGACAGATGAAGAACAGCAAGAAAATATATTTGATTTAGTAAATCAACTCAATTATGGTACTGAGTTACTTACCTTAGAATCAGAAAAATCTCAGTTAGCTGAACTAAATTTCATTGCAGGTCAAAAAGCAAAAGCATCAACAGCATACGAGTCGGCTGTTAAATATTTAAATTTAGGTTTGAGATTGTTGCCAGTAGATAGTTGGGAATCTCACTACAACCTAACATTAGCACTACATACCGAAGCAGCAGAGGCAGCATTTCTGAGTGGTGACTTTGAAGAAATGCAGAGGTTGGCTGAAATAGTGCAAAACTGCGCCAAAACGCTATTAGACATCGTAAAAGTGTACGAAGTGCAGATTCAAGCTTATATGGGGCAGAACAAGCTACTAGAAGCACTGAATACGGGGCTGCAAGCCTTAAAGCAGTTGGGGGTAGAGTTTCCCGACTCGCCAAATCCATCTGATATTGGGCAGGCGCTAGGGGAAACTGCGGCAATTTTGAGCGGAAGGCGGACTGAGGACTTAATCAATCTCCCTGAAATGACAGATGCTCATCAACTAGCAGCTATCAGGATTTTATCAAGTATATTTTCTGCTTGCTATTCTGGGATGCCCTCACTGGTGCCTTTAACAGTGTGCAAACAAATTGATTTATCCGTTCAATATGGCAATGCTTCTGTATCTCCTTTTGCATATTCCGTATATAGTCTTCTTCTGTGCGGGGCTGTAGGAGATATTGAGCGGGGCTATGAGTTCGGTCAATTAGCTTTACGTCTAGTCTCAAAGTTAAATGCCAAAGAAATCGAAGCCAAGACTCGCCACTTAGTCTATGCTGCCGTTCAACATTGGAAAGAACACGTCCGCAATACCTTAGAACCTTTCCTGTCAGTTTTCTCTAACGGACTGGAAACCGGAGATTTAGAATATGCTGGCTATGCCGTCATGGTGTGGAGTCATTACTCGTTTTTTGTTGGCAAGGAACTAACGCAACTCGAACGAGAGATAGCAATTTACACAGATGCGATTCATAAAATCAGCCAAGAAACAGCACTTAATAATACAAAAATCTGTTGGCAAGCAGTCTTAAACGTGATGGGAAGAAGCCAAAGCCTCTACCAGTTAAAGGGGGAAGCCTACGACGAAGAGAAAATGCTGCCGCTACATCAGCAAACTAACAATCAACTGGCAATTCATTACTTATACTTGCACAAACTTGCGCTTTGTTATTTGTTTGAAAATTACTCGGAAGCCTTGAAAAATATTCCTCAAGTAGAAAGTTCTTTCGGCGCATCTACAGGGCAGCTAACTGTTGTGATTTTCTATTTCTACGATTCTCTAGTACGGCTGGCTGTGTATTCCGATTCACAGTATGAACAAGAGGAGATTCTTAACCGAGTACAAGCTAATCAAGAAAAAATGCAGCAATGGGCGCATTATGCCCCAATGAATCATCTGCACAAATACTATCTAGTGGAGGCAGAACGGCATCGAGTTTTAGGAGAAAAAATAGCAGCAATGGAAATGTACGACAAAGCTATTGCTCTAGCTCAAGAAAATGAGTATATCAACGAAGAAGCACTGGCTTACGAATTAGCTGCTAAATTTTATTTGTCCTGGGGTAAACAAACTATTGCCCAAACTTACATGAATAATGCCTACCATGCCTATATCGGCTGGGGGGCTGTTGCTAAAGTTAATTATTTAGAAGAAAAATATCCGCAGTTGATTGTGCGATACTCGCATCTTGCAGATCGATCGCTCAGTATAGACCAAGCAACAACTGTCACCTCTTTTAGTAGCGCCGATTCTACAGATTTTCTAGATTTGGCAACAGTAATGAAAGCTTCTCAAAGCATTAACAGTGAAATTGTCCTTGCCAATTTGCTAGACAAGTTAATGAAAACTTTGATCGAAAATGCTGGTGCTGAAACTGGGGCATTGATTCTATCAAAATCTGATGAATTATTTATAGAAGCATCGGGGAATAAAGATGAAGTAAAAGTACTGGAATCAATACCAGTAGCAACGAGTCAGCAACTACCGATAGCAGTGCTTAATTATGTTGCCAGAACTGAGAAAGATGTTATTTTAAATGATGCTAGTAATGAGGATGTTTTTCAGGCTGATGCTTATATTAAAGAACACCAACCCAAGTCGGTTTTGTGTATGCCAATTGTCTATCAAGGCAAACTAACGGCGCTTCTTTATTTAGAAAATAATCTAATTACAGGTGCTTTTACGCCAAAACGGGTAGAAGTATTGCGACTGCTATCATCTCAAGCTGCGATCGCACTTTTAAATGCCCAACTCTACACTAACTTAGAAACAGCCAACCAACAATTAGCAGAATACAGCGATACTCTCAAAGCCAAAGTAGAAGAACGTACCCAACAATTAAAAGAAAAAAATGAGCGTCTGGAAGTAGAAATAAAAGAGCGCGAACGAGCCGAAAAAGCGGCTGATGCAGCCAACCAAGCAAAGAGTGAATTCCTTGCTAACATGAGTCATGAACTCCGCACCCCACTTAATGGGATTTTGGGTTACACTCAGATATCTAAAAAAGACCGAGATTTAAGTCACCAGCACAAACATCGTATAGATATCATTCATCAATGCGGTGAACACCTGCTAACACTGATTAATGATGTTCTAGATCTTTCTAAGATTGAAGCTAGAAAAATGGAGCTTTACCCAAAAGTATTTCATTTTTCAGAATTTTTACAAGGACTTGTCGAAATCTGCCGAATTAAAGCCGATCAAAAAGGAATTTTCTTAAATTATCAAATCCTTTCCACACTTCCAAAATTAATTCAAGCTGATGATAAACGGCTACGACAAATTTTGCTCAATTTACTTGGTAATGCTATCAAATTCACCGAGCAAGGAGCCGTAACGTTGCAAGTAAGTTATCAATATGAGAAAGTAGAGTTTCAAATCGAAGATACAGGCATTGGCATCGCTGAAGATGACTTAGAAGCCATATTTTCCCCATTTCAACAAGTAGGAGAAAATAGCCGCAAAACTGAAGGAACAGGATTAGGTTTGGCAATTACTCATCAGTTATTAGAACTTATGGGAGGCTCTATTAATGTCAAGAGTCGCTTAGGTCAAGGCAGCATTTTTACCATAGAATTATATTTACCGGAAGTTGATAAAAAAGCTGATGTTGCCACCTTTATAGAGCGTAATATCATTGGTTATCAAGGCGACAAACTGAAAATTTTGATAGTAGATGACAAGTGGACAAATCGTTCTGTTTTGGTCAATATGCTTTCCCCAATGGGGTTTGAAATCATGGAAGCAACCGATGGTTTGGATGGTTTGAAAAAAGCCAATGAATTTAAGCCAAATGCCATCTTGATGGACTTAGTAATGCCTGTGTTAGATGGCTTTGAAGCTACCCGTCAACTGAGAATGATACCAAAGTTAAAAGACACGGTAGTAATTGCTATATCTGCTAGCGTTTTAGAACCTGAGCAACGGCAAAGTATCGAGGTTGGTTGCAACGATTTTCTCTCCAAACCTATCCGACAAACAGATCTGTTAGAAAAGTTAAGGATTTACTTAGGGTTAGAATGGATTTATGAGGATTTAATCGAAAATCAACAAGAGATACAAGATACTAATTTTCAATTACAAAACTTAACAGAGTCTAGCGGTATTGAAAATGATCAATTAATTATTCCACCAGCCGCAGAAATAGCAAAATTACTCGATTTAGCTATGCGAGGCGACCTGCGTTCTATTGCTAAAGAAGCAACTAAACTCAAAGAGTTAGATCCGCAGTTGGAGCCTTTTGCTACCCATCTGTGTCAACTTGCTAAAGAGTTTAAAGGTAAACAAATTAGGGAATTTCTTAAACAGTTTTAAGAGGTATAAATGAGGGTTGATTCTACTGATAAAGGGGTTATTTTAATTATTGATGATACTCCTACTAATTTAGAAATATTACTGGATTTTTTAGAAGATTATGGCTTCAAGGTTGTAGTATCTGAAGATGGGGAAAGTGCGATAGAGATGGCAGAGTATGCCCCGCCAGACTTAATTTTGCTAGATATAATCATGCCAGGAATAGATGGGTTTGAAACTTGCCGCCGCTTAAAAGCTAACCAAGTTACTCAAGATATCCCGATAATTTTTATGACCGCCCTGACTGATAAGGTAGATAAAGTTAAAGGGTTAAATCTGGGCGCGGTAGATTATATTACTAAGCCACTAGAACATGAAGAAGTTTTAGCTCGGATTAATATTCATCTACGTTTACAAAATTTGACAAAAAAATTAATTGAGCAAAATGTGCGTTTAGAAGAAGAAATTAAACAACGCCAACAAGCACAACAAAAAAATAGCGAACAAGCAGCTTTGCTAGATATTACAACTGATGCTATCTTCGTGCAAGATTTGTCAAACAATATTGTGTTTTGGAACAAAGGCGCTGAAAGATTATATGGATGGGAAGCAAATGAAGCTATTGGCAAAAATGTTTTAGAACTTTTGTATAAAGAAATATCACCAGAAATTCAAGAACCCTTACAAAATATTATATTAACTGGTGAGTGGCTGGGAGAATTGCCTCAAGTTACAAAGGATGGCAAGAATTTAACTGTAACCAGCCGTTGGACAAAAGTGCTGGATTCTAACGGGCAACTTAAATCAATTCTTGTCGTAAATACAGATATTACAGAAAAAAAACAACTAGAATCGCAATTTCTCCGCGCTCAACGCATGGAAAGTCTTGGTGTACTAGCAGGAGGAATTGCTCATGATTTAAACAACGTACTCACACCTATTTTAATGGCTGTGCAACTGCTCGAAACTAAACTGAATGATTCTCAAAGTCAACAGTGGTTGCAAATCTTAGAAAGAAATGTTAATCGTGGGGCAGACTTAATTAAACAAGTATTATCCTTTGCTAAAGGAGTAGCAGGTGAAAGAACAACTATTCAAATCAGTCATTTAATTCAGGAAATTAAACAACTTGCTTCTGAAACTTTTCCTAAATCAATTCACATTTCCACAGCTATTAATGCAAATTTAAAAACAGTCTTTGGAGATGCCAGCCAACTGCATCAAGTGCTACTTAACTTAGTAGTTAATGCTAGAGATGCCATGCCTCAAGGAGGAGTTTTAAAAATTGCGGCTAATAACATTTATATTGACGAACATTACGCACGAATTAATATTGATTCTAAAGTAGGAGAATATCTAGTAATTTCTGTATCCGATACGGGAATAGGAATTGAGCGAAATATCTTAGAAAGAATATTTGAACCATTTTTTACTACTAAAGAATTAGGCAAAGGTACAGGTCTAGGTCTGTCAACAGTGGTTGGCATTATCAAAAGTCATGGGGGTTTTATTACTGTTTACAGTGAAGTAGGTAATGGAACAGAATTTAAAATATATTTACCAAGTAATGAGGCACTCACACTTAGTCAATCTGTAGATTCAACTAAGTTATTAAATAAAGGACGGGGAGAACTAATTTTAGTTGCTGAAGATGAAGAACCAATTCGCAATATTACTAAAACTGTATTAGAAATTCATGGCTACAGAGTAATAACAGCAGCACATGGTGCGGAAGCAATTGTTTTATATAAGGAATATCAGTCAGAGATTAACGTAGTGTTGCTGGATATGATGATGCCTTATATGGATGGTTCAGCAGCTATCCGCCTTCTTGAACAAATTAATCCAGAAGTTAAAATTATTGCTGTTAGTGGTTTAGCTTCTAATGAAACGATGCCTGCAATTAATAATTCTTGTGTAAAAACCTTTTTGCCAAAGCCATACACTTCTACAGAAGTATTAAATAGATTACAGATGGTGATGGAGTACAAATAATGACATTCATTCTTCACTTTGCATCTAAATTTAGTAACCCCTCCCCAACCCTCCCCGCAGGTTCGGGGAGGGTGCGCGTTAGCGCGGGTGGGGTAATTCACTAACTTAAAATCTAATTATTTTAATTTTTTGGCAATTTGAAAAGCGCAGAGGTATGAAATCTGAATACTACCGCCATAATTCTTTTCTATTTTTTCCCTCAAACCTTCAAATAAATCATTCCTAGTTTCTTCGTCTAATGCTAAGTATGGCGATAGACTGCTTAAAAGCAGCAAATAATCATCAATACTATAAGTTACTTCACAGGCGATATGTTCGGAAACTAAATCTTTAAATCTACCTGAATTAATAACTATTTGTCCTAAACCTTTAAGGATTTCTTCCTGCGTCTTCCTATCTTCATATCGTACAAAAGAGGGAGCATAAATTTGATACACTTCCTTCAAGTCTTGGTAAACCTCATAATGAGGTTGAGGTGTCATGTTCCACAACAATATTAAGCAACCATTATCTTTTAGAGTATCGGCTGCTTTGGGATATACAACATCAGGTGAAATCCAATGAATTGAAGTAGCTGCTAAAACGGCATTAAATCTCTCATTTTCTAGCTGACAATCTTCAAACGCAGTATTTTTAATCTCTACATTTGGATATGATGCACAGTTTTGTTGTGCTAACTGACAAAATTCTTGGTTTGGCTCAATACAAACCATCTTAAAGCCTAATTGAGCAAATCCTACAGTTGCATTTCCAGGGCCACATCCAATCTCAAGAATAGCTGCTTCCGAGGAAAGTTGCGTTAACTCTACAACACGATTAATCAATTCTTGAGGATAACGGGGTCTTGCTTTATTGTAGGCATCTGCCGCAGAAGAATACCAAGTTTTTCTTTCTTTTAAGTCTTTGGAATAAGAGCCTTTTATGATTTCTTCCCAGTCTTGCATAAGTTATTATTAAGGTTAATTAAGAAATTTTAGTGAGTAATCCTAAGAAATTTTTAGATGTAGGTGTGAGCAATGTGCGACGATAACTATCTGCGGCTTTTTTAATTCCTTCTGCTTGAGTTGGATAAGGATGAATTACGCCAGAAAGTTTATTTAAACCTACCTTACCGACAATTGCTGTCGTTACTTCTGAAATCATTTCGCCTGCATGACGTGCGACAATAGTTGCACCTAAAATTTGATCTGAGCCTTGCGGATGATGGATTTTAACAAATCCTACCTCTTCACCATCTGCGATCGCACGATCTACACTACTTAAAGGAATTGTAATTGTATCTACATTAATCCCTTTTTCCTTAGCTTCATGCTCATACATTCCCACATGAGCAATCTCAGGATCAGTATACGTTACCCAAGGCATCACTAAATCACTTAGTTTCGCTCGTCCCAAACCAAAGGGAGAAAATAAAGTATTTTTAATCACAATTCGCGCAGCAGCATCAGCAGCATGGGTAAACTTCCAATTCATGCAGATATCGCCAGCAGCATAAATATTCGGGTTGGTTGTTTGCAAGTAATCATTCACCTTCACCCCATGAATGCGATCGTACTCTACCCCAACAGCTTCTAAATTCAAATTTTCAACGTTGGGACTTCTACCCGTACCCACTAAAATTTCATCTACTGTTATAGATTCCTCAGAATTATTATTTGTAGTAAAGTAAATCTTTTTTCCTGTAGTAGTTTTTTCTACAGATGTAATTTTAGAATTTAAGACTAAATTGATGCCTTCATGGATAAACACATTTTGAATAATTTCCGCCGCGTCCGCATCTTCTTTATTGAGAAGATGGGAACCAGTATGAAATAGAACTACCTCACACCCAAAACGGCGGAAAGTTTGAGCTAATTCGCAACCAATCGCACCACCACCGATTACCGCTAGACGTTGAGGGCGTTCTGTGAGGGAAAATACCGTTTCATTAGTCAGATAACCTGCTTGTTCAATTCCCTGAATTGACGGTTGCGCTGCTCTTGCTCCTGTTGCAATCACAGCTTTCTTAAACTTAAGCTTTTGGTCGCCTACTTCAATTGTATTACCACTAACAAAACGACCACTACCCAAAAAAACATCAACTCCAATATCCTGAAATCTCTGTGCAGAATCGTGAGGACTAATATTTGCCCTAATTCTCCGCATTCTTTCCATCACACAAGCAAAATCAACTTGCACCTGTTCGCGGGGAACATGAACACCAAAACGTTTTGCTTCCCAGATTTCACCAACAACACGCGCCGAGCGAATAATAGACTTAGAAGGAACGCAACCAACGTTCAAACAATCGCCACCCATCAAATGCTTTTCAATCAAGGCGACTTTCAAACCTAAACCTAAACCTGCTGCACCTGCTGCCACAACTAATCCAGCAGTACCACCGCCAATCACAACCAAGTTGTAACAATCAGCAGATTCAGGATTAACCCAGTTTGGTGGATGTACATAGGAAACCAACTTTTGATTATACTCATCCACTGGCAGAACTGAGACAGTCTGAAAGTCTGAATTAGACATTAATCTTACTCCGTTGATTGCATCCGCGTTCTAGAAAAAGTTCTCAGTTTGATTGTTGCAAGTATAGCAACCACCACAGCATTTAGAACATTAGACATCTTGCTATCAATCACAATTTTTTTATCGCAGATGTGAGCAGATAAGCGCAGATTACGCAAATTAAATACCAAGATTGATAGTTTTCCTAAGCTTGCTGTCCGTTGCTATAGGGTACTAAATAAGTATAAATACTTGGTAAAAATGTCCTGAAAGCGGAGGGTTGTTAGGGAAGAGTTATTAACTAGCCATTCCTTGAGGATGACTAGCACTTAAACGTTAGTTGCGTAGTGCTGTGCATTAGCTCATCTAACGTTGAATTACTAAAAATCTTTCCTGATTATGAGTTGTCTTGATGATGCCAGTCTGATTCACAAGTTTATTTTAGGTGAGGGTGAACTTTTATCAAATCCCCATCTCAGAGTTGAGTCGGCTTTTGATATGGTTCAACTAATTGCTAAAAAAGGCGGTGTGGTTGCTGTCATCAAGCAGAATTGTGAAATTGCCTCAGTATTGGTTAACTTGTCGTCTCCATACTTGCGGTTAATCCACTCTGTATTACTAAAACATAGTTTTGTACCTCTAGGTCAGTTAGAAAATAAAGTTTTTCTTAAATATGAGTATCATGAAATCCCTGCGGGATATCAAATTAATTACACATCTACCAAAACGCTTTGGAGTAAATGGTATACCCAAACATATCGTTCTCGTAAACAAGCAATTGAACTAGATATTTTAGTGTTAATCCGCTCTGCTTGGTATCCTATTAAAAATATTTCCTATACTCCAGGGGAATTCTTTATTGAAACTTTAGCTGGCGAATCGCATTTACATAACGAAGATAGAGTAGTTTGGCTAAACAAAATACAAGTTAAACCATTACAAGAAACCTTACAACCATCTCCAACACAATTACCACCTAGCCAAGAGCTAACGCCAGAAAATGTTTCTACCCAACTACAATTAGCTTTAGCTATACGACCTTTAGCTTTGCAGGCTTTCTATAAATGTGTAGAATTGCAACTAACTCAAGAAGTGAAATTAGGTTATTATATAGTTAAATTATCAAATTATAAACTAGCGTATCAGCCTAACAGTGAAAGTTTGTTTATTGCAGATACTTCAAGGGGAGTAGTTGCTAAGTACCGAGGAGAGCAAGTTGAAACTGCTACTAATTTAGAAGTTCAAGATGTTAATTCGTGGCAAGCGATATTAGTTAAGTTAAAAAGCTTGGATTCACAATCTTTGCATTTAAAAAACTGAGTAGAGGCGAGTTTCAGTGAGATTTTTATATGCTAACTAGATATAGGCGAATCCGCCCCTAAAAGATAAAATTCGTAGCCTTAGTAGATAAAATTTTGGCTAACATCTGCGTAATTTGCGTCCATCTGCTCACATCTGCAAGAAAAAAGATAATTTTTGCTGATTGGTTTAATGGCTAAAAAATTTCATCTTGTAAAGCTTTTTTAGCTATCCGAGAAACATAAATTGTGACAAAGACTGTAGCAATAAATCCAATTATCCGAATTGCCCATTGCACAGTAGGGTTAGTAGGTTGAGAATCTGTGCCAATTAGAGCAATATTTCCTGCTAAAGAACCGATGTAAACATACATAATTGTGCCTGGTATCATCCCTAAAGATCCAATTACAAAATCTTTAAGAGAAACTCCAGTAATTCCAAAAGCGTAGTTTAATAAATTAAAGGGAAATATCGGAGATAAGCGGGTTAATAAAACAATTTTTAATCCTTCTTTAGCCACACCACGATCTATAGCCTGAAATTTATGATTAGCTGCTATTTTATTATCTACCCAACTTCGTACTAAATAACGACCCACCAAAAAAGCCGCAGTTGCTCCGATTATTGCACCAATAAAGACGTAGAGTGAACCTAAAACTACGCCAAAAACCACGCCAGCACCGAGAGTTAAAATTGAGCCAGGGAAGAAAGCAATGGTAGCAATAATATAGATAGCAATGAATGCGATCGCACCTATTGCCCCCAAACTATCAATCCACTGTAAGGCATTACGCAAAATTGCCTGCGGGTTAAAATCTTGAGTGTTAACGGCTTCTTGTGCCAGAGCAGGTTCAGTGGTTACAAGGGTGATAATAGATGCTAACACCACTATCAGGATCAATTGATATTTCCACTTAGTGGCAGCAAATTTTTGTTTAAGCAGTTGATAGAGCATTTATTTATAGGAAGTATAACTATGCAAAAAGGCGATCGCATTGAATTTAGTTTTTGGGAAGCAGGCTGCTTAATTTGGGTCGGATGTCAAGACTTGGGAGGACTTTCTTATGAAGAATTCTGCCACCTCATTTGGGGAAATGAGCCAGAAAAATTAAAACAATTTGTCATCGAAAAGAAAGCATTCATGCCAATGGATCTTTATCAAGACGATGGATATAGTGTGCGGGTTGTGCTGGGTGAACTAAATGAACAAGAAACTGAAGAATGGGTAGCGCGGGTACGTTGGAAGCTGAATTTGATTAGCGGGAAGATGGTTATTTCTGGTATAGCAGACGAAGACGCAGAGTATTTTAGAGAGATGCCTTCTGCAATTGAACAAAAGAATGATGATTATCTTCAGTGCTATGTAGAAGTTCCACCAGGAGAATATCAGGTTGAAGTATATAGCTATGCACCTGGGGATCTTTCTACTGGTTGGGGGCAAATTGTCGATCCTGATTTATTCAAACCCACCAAAGGCATTGAGCCTGAATCTCTCAAAGATTATTTTAATCGTACCCGACCAAATGAAGAAATCCCTGCTTGGATTGGTTGCGAAATTACTGAAGATGATAAAAAGGTCAAAGAGTATTACTCTTTAGCAAGTGCCTCTCCCTGCATCGACTTTATTGTGAAGTTATCGCCTGTAAGCGACGACTTGCCTATTCCTGAATTGGAAGACGACGGCTATTTGGCATGGGAGTTTCGTAAACCTGAACGGTGTCCTTTAGGCATTCTGAGGATGAAGTAGGTGGGGGGAATTAAACTTAAAATCAAGTCGGTCATTGGTCATTGGTCATTGGTCGTTGGTTCTCCTCAGTAACCGATGAGCTATTACCCATCACCCATGACCGCGTTTAGTATCATTTTAGTAAACGCGATCGCACCTTTGAGATAACAACTGTGGATCAAACCACCATAAACGCGCAACAGCAAATTAGCTCAAATATTAATCCAAAAGATTGGTCATGGCGTTTCTGGGCGCTTGTACCACTTTACCCCTACAGCAGACGGCGGACAATTCGCACAGAAGTTGTAAAAGACACGATCTGGACATTTGACCAGACACAAGGCATCATCTACGTGGTTGTGCCAATTCGCATGACTGTGGTTAAACTTTCTGAAGGTGGCTTGCTTGTCTATGCACCAGTTGCACCTACCCCAGAATGTATCAGGTTAGTCAAAGAGTTAGTAGCAGAACACGGCGATATTAAGTACATTATTTTACCAACCGTTTCTGGTCTAGAACATAAAGTTTTTGTAGTCCCATTTGCTAGATACTTTCCTAATTCTCAAATCTTTATAGCACCTAAGCAGTGGAGTTTTCCGTTAAATCTTCCCCTCAGTTGGCTAGGTTTTCCCAGAAAACGTACTCATATTTTATCTGAAAATAGTAAAACACCCTTTGCTGATGAGTTTGACTACGCGGTGCTAGATATTGATTTGGGAGGAAGACCCTTTGGAGAAGTGGCGTTTTTTCACAAGCGATCGCATACACTACTCGTAACAGATTCAGTTGTTTCTGTACCTGAAGAACCGCCAAAAATTGTTCAACTTGACCCTTATCCCTTACTATTCCACGCTAAAGATAATGCCTTCGATGTTGTCGAAGACACTCAAGAAAACCGCCGTAAGGGATGGCAGCGTATTTCACTATTTGCCTTTTACTTCCGACCAAGCGTATTAGAAACAATTCCACTAGGAAAAGCATTTCTTGATGCTTTCAAAGCGTCAGAAAGATCAAAACAAGCATATTTCGGGTTGTATCCTTTTAAATGGAAAGATAACTGGAAGCAATCATTTGAGGCACTGCGAGGAGGTGGACGCTTGTTTGTTGCACCAATATTACAAACACTCATTCTCAACAGAGCGCCAAAAGAAACTATAACATGGGCTGATCGAGTAGCAAGTTGGAATTTTCAAAGAATCATTCCTTGTCATTTCGACTCACCAATTAATGCCAATTCTCAGCAATTTAGACAGGCATTCAGCTTTCTGGAAAAGCGACATTTTTTAATTAATAGCTCATTTAATAATGCCAGTAATACCTTGCCAGAAGAAGACTTTGAACTGCTGCGGGAAATCGAAGAAAAATTAAACAATATCGGTGTTATCCAGGCACGAAAAGAAAAGGTTTGAAGAAAGCAGAAGGCAGAGGGCAAAAATCAGTTATTACATCTGTGTCCATCTGTGTTTATATGTGGATATCTGTGGTTAATTTCCTAAAATTAGACTAAAGCTACGAGGTTTAATGTAGAGCCCTACCATAGCAGCCTCTACAAGGTTCTTAATATTACATAGTTACAAAATCTTTTATGACCCAAGAAGAAACGAGAATAGCAGAAGATCGTGAACACAAAGCCTACTGGAAACGCTGGGGTTCATATTTAAGCGAACGACAGTGGGGAACTGTGCGAGAAGACTACAGCGCCACTGGTGATGCTTGGGAATATTTTACTCACGATCAAGCTCGCTCTCGTGCCTATCGCTGGGGCGAAGATGGAATAGCTGGAATTTCCGATAACCATCAGCGACTTTGCTTTGCGATCGCACTTTGGAATGAACAAGATAGTATCCTCAAAGAGCGACTATTCGGCTTAACAGGTAAAGAAGGTAATCATGGGGAAGATGTCAAAGAATATTACTTCTATCTAGACAACACCCCTACTCACAGCTACATGAAGTATCTGTATAAATACCCCCAAGTAGCTTTTCCTTATACAGAATTAGTAGCAGAAAATAAACAGCGCGATCGCCATGCCCCAGAATACGAGTTACTTGATACAGGGGTATTTGAACAAAATCGCTATTTTGATGTGCTTGTTGAGTATGCCAAGGCTGCACCAGAAGATATTCTCATTCGTATTAGTATTACTAACCACAGTTCAGAAGCAAAACCTATACATTTATTACCTACTTTATGGTTTCGCAATACTTGGTCATGGAACCATGATGAGCAAAAACCAATTTTGCGATTAACTCATAGCGATGAAAAATTAAGTATTGTAGAAGCCGATCATCCCATTTTAGGAAAGCGATCGCTTTATTGTCACAACACGCCAGAATTACTATTTACAGACAATGAAACCAACAATGAACGCTTGTTTTGTGTTCCTAATTCCTCACCTTACGTTAAAGATGGCATTAATAAATACCTAATTCACAACCAAGAATCAGCCGTAAACCCCGATAAAATTGGTACTAAAGCTGCTCCTCATTACCAACTTTTAATTAATGCAGGTGAAACTAAAGTTGTTAAGCTGAGACTCTGCGATACAACCGAACTTATTCAACCTTTCGGATTAGAATTTGACCAAATTTTTACACAACGTATCACTGAAGCAGACGAATTTTATACCCGAATTTGCCCGTTTGAAATTTCAGAGGATGAGCGCAATATTCAGCGACAAGCATTTGCGGGAATGTTATGGAGTAAACAGTTTTACTACTATGTTGTCCAAGAATGGATAAATGGTGATCCAGCTAAACCTGTGCCACCTTCTGAACGTAAACAAGGCAGAAATATAGACTGGCAACACTTGTTTAATGAAGATATTATATCCATGCCCGACAAGTGGGAATATCCTTGGTATGCAGCCTGGGATTTAGCTTTTCATCTAGTTCCCTTGGCAATGATTGATCCAGACTTTGCCAAGCAACAACTAGATAGATTAACTCGCGAATGGTATATGCACCCAAACGGTCAAATTCCGGCTTATGAGTGGGCGTTAAGCGATGTTAATCCGCCTGTTCACGCTTGGGCAGCAATGCGAGTTTATCAGATTGAGAAAAAAATGTACGGTCGTTGCGATCGCAAATTTTTAGAACGGGTATTTCAAAAACTACTACTTAATTTTACTTGGTGGGTAAATCGCAAAGATGTAGACGGCAAAAACGTTTTTCAAGGTGGATTTTTAGGCTTAGATAATATTGGCGTTTTTGACCGTAGCGCCCCCCTCCCTGGAGGTGGACATATTTCTCAAGCCGACGGCACAAGCTGGATGGGGATGTATTGCCTTAATTTGTTGGCAATTGCCCTAGAATTAGCAATTGAACTACCAGTTTATGAAGATATTGCCAGCAAATTTTTTGAGCATTTTCTTTATATTGCTGATGCTATCAATCATCTAGGTAGTGAGCAAACTGAACTATGGGATGAAACAGATGGTTTCTTCTATGATGTACTACATTGTTCTAGTAGAAATCAACTGCGTGTCAAAGTACGCTCAATGGTAGGGCTAATACCTTTATTTGCTATTACTACTATAGAACCAGAAACTCTTTCAAAACTTCCGAACTTTAAACGACGCTTAGAGTGGTTTATTCGTCATCGTCCAGAATTAAAGCAAAATGTAGCCTGCATGGAAACTCCAGGCGTAGGAGAAAAACGGTTGCTATCAATTGTAAACAGTGACAAACTCCGCCGGATTTTACAAAAAATGCTCGATGAAAGCGAGTTTTTAAGCGAGTATGGAATTCGGGCAATCTCCCGCTACCATGCTGAACATCCTTACATATTAAACATTGACGGTCAGGAATACCGCGTAGATTACGAACCAGGCGAATCTAGCACAGCAATGTTTGGTGGAAACTCTAACTGGCGCGGCCCAATTTGGTTTCCAGTGAATTATTTAATTATCGAGTCGCTGCAAAAGTTTCATTTTTATCTGGGTGATAATTTTAAAATTGAGTGTCCCACCAATTCAGGTAAAATGCTCAATCTTTGGGAAGTTGCGGCGGAATTATCTCGCCGACAAATTGCAATTTTTCTTAAAGATGCGTCAGGACGGCGACCAGTTTATAGTGATGCAGAAATGTTTCAAAACTATCCTGATTGGAGCGACTTGATTTTATTTTACGAATATTTTAATGGCGATCGCGGCAGTGGAATTGGTGCTTCTCATCAAACAGGTTGGACTGGTTTAGTAGCTAAATTAATTCAGCAGTGTGGTGAATATAAAATTACAAACCATACTTGGAAATAAGTGTGTCACAAGAGAGCGTGAAGATTATGAACAAAACACCTTTTGATAAATCACAAAACTCTGAAGATGAACTTTTGCCAGAGTACTACTTTGACTATAAAACAGCGAAACCTAATCGCTTTGCTAACCGCAACGATAAACAACATTTGACTGTTGTAGTTTTATTTGTAGTTAGGACTAAAGTTTTAACTGCAAACAAGTTGATTTTATACTTCATCAATATAGCCCAACCGCAATTTAAGTTTTAAAATATTCTAAATATTAGATTTAAATCTTTTCCCTAGCTGAGAAAATATCAGAAGATTTTTCAATAATTTCACCTAATAATAACCCTACCAAACTAAAGGCAATCCCGACAATCATAATATTCAACTCTCCATTACCAAAACCTTTGTAAGCTGGGGTAATGATAGTTAAACCTAATACTCCCAAAGCTGATATAACACCTGCCCATAAAGAAAACTTTACGCTTAATTTTGAAAAACAATAATATTCTTTTTCTTTAAACAAGAATGAAATAAATGGCACAAATACAGCAGCTACATAAGCAGCATAAAAAGCCACAATCAAATTAACTAGATCGCCTCCTTTAGAGGCTATTACTATGCTCAAAGTTACATTTAAAATAGTTACAAACAAACGATTATTTTGAGCAAAAGGTAATATATGAAAATCTAAAATTGTCTTTGTCTGTACCCGTAAAATACTGCTACCAACGCCCAAGACTGGAACCAACAAAGACATAATTAGGATAATTCCTAAAGGTTTATTGCCTCCCCCACCAATCCAAGAGAGGATAAAAGGCAAAGTTTCTTTACCATTAATTCCATCAGGTAAAATTCCGGCATTCTGAGCAGCTATGACTACCGATGAAGGTAAAAATGCTAACAATATTAGTATAATTGCTGCTAATATACAGCCTTGATACAAACTACGAATATCTTTTGCTTGGACAATAAATTGCTGATACTTCATATCGATCAGCACAAGCAAAATTGTTGATAAAGAAATACCGATAAAATTTGCTGGGCTTACTTGTTGCAAAGAGGGAATAAATTCCAAAGGCGATCGCACATACTCAGGCAACCCATGCAATACCCACAAGCCATAAACCAAAGCTAAGAAATTTACCACCAGCAACCCGCGAAATAAAAAACCCGCTTTCTCTACTGGTAATAAAGAAATAATTGTAAACAAAGCAGCCAGAGCGATCATACTTGGTAGCACTGGCATCCCTAAAACTTTCAGAATAAAAGCTCCAGAAATCATCTGTACAGCTTCAATCCCAATTAGTGATGCCCATGACATCAACCCCACACCAATTTTTACCTCCTTGCCATAGCTATTGCCTAATAAAGTCCAGATTTGCTCTACTTTGATCCAATAAAATTTAGCTAAAAACAATAGTGCGATCGTGCCTAAACCAAGGCAGACAGGGTAAAGGCTACCTGCATAACCCAAAGTCAGCGATTGTTCAGCAGTTCCAAGCAGAAACCCTAAGCCGTAATGTGCAGATACCAATAATGCAGCTAGGGAAAAGGTATCTAATTTACGGTTTTCCAGCATGATTTATACTCCTCGGAAAGCTAACGGGTAAACAACCTTTCCCCGATATTTCCTGTGATAGTCCTTAAGTGGTTTAACCATGAAAGCATTTTTTGGTACTGGAAAGGGAGACTCAATTCCGTAATGAATTGATGGCTCAAAGCCAAAGCGACCGTAAAATTCGGGATATCCTAAAACGATCGCGATCGCCAATCCCATTTCCTCTGCCTTAGCTAACCCAGCTTTTACCAACGCGCTACCAATTCCTTGTCGTTGCAGTTTCGGTAGCACTGCTAGTGGCGCTAAACCAAGTACCTGAAGGTTTTGGTTTCCCACCAAATCTATATAACTAAACAGAATATACCCAACTACAACTTCATCTACCTCTGCAACCAAAGATAACTCTGGGATATAGCGCTCAGAATTGCGAATCTTGTCTATCAAGCGAGCTTCATTTTCCTGTTGAAATGCCTGAATATTGACTTCCGCGATCGCACTGTAATCAGATGGTTGTTCACAACGGATGTTCATGTCTGCCTTAAGTGATACGACAAATGAATCAATCTGTAACGGCAATGCTCTTTGCCACTCCACCATCCTTAGCATTGAAACGTAAGTTAATCATACAAAATCCGCCCCCTCAGACTAGGAAGCGGTTTCCGGCATATAGAGATATAGAGCGATCGCTTTATCAATGACCAATGACCAACGACCACTAAACGACATTTTTTACCAAAAAGACGAGAGAACCCAAATTTTCTTTTAACTTTAAAAGGTTCCTAAATTCCAAGTTTAAAAACCAGAAATATTTCAATAAAAGTATTTAAGAATTCTAAGTTCTAAAAATTTATATTTCTTATCCAAAAAACACATCTATCTCCGGTAATAAATAACCTAACTGCCAGATAACGCTAGTTTAAGTAACACTAATTAGGTCGGACATTTCCCTCTTTAGTACGGGTTACCGAACCTGTAAATTGTGCAAACTTAATATTGTAACAATGTATCAATTTTAACATTTTAATAAATAAACTTGCAGGTAGATATCAAACAGAACAATATCCTTTTAGTAGGAGTTTCAGCCGTGTGATTAATCTAATCACCTCTGAAATGAACACAAAAAGCATCTGCTTTTTCCATCTTAAGAGATGAGAGCTTTTTAAATAATCAAGCCCAGATATCCGTAAAACATTGAAATTGCAATATTACGAAGTTTTGCTTTAATTTCAACTCAAGTGCTGTTACTAAACAATCGGTATAGCCAAATAGCACGATCTACAAACAAATAGGTTCTTCTTTTAGAAACACTTTTACCATACATCCTTTTCAGGAGGAATGCAGATGCGGATTGCTCAAATTGCACCATTATGGGAACGAGTACCACCCCCAGCTTATGGCGGTGTTGAACTTGTTGTTGGTCTACTTTGCGATGAATTAGTAAGACGTGGACATGACGTTACTTTATTTGCATCTGGTGATTCCATCAGCCTTGCTAAACTAGAGTCTGTTCACCCGCAAGCACTACGTTTAGACCCTGCGGTTAAGGAATATTCAATTTACGAAGCGCTACACCTCAGCAAAGCTTATGAGCGGGCGCACGAATTTGATATCATTCATTCCCATATGGGTTGCACGGCGTTACCCTATGCCAAGTTTGTCAAAACACCTACTGTCCACACCTTGCATGGTATCTTTACTCCTGACAACGAGAAAATGTTTAGCTATGCTCGTAGTCAGCCTTATGTAAATATCTCCAACTCCCAACGCGAACCTAGACTTAACCTCAACTGCGTTGCCACAGTTTATAACGGCATAGACACCAGCAATTACGAGTTTCACCCAAAACATCAAGATCCACCATACTTAGCTTTTTTAGGTCGTCTTTCCCCAGAAAAAGGCACACACTTAGCAATAGAAATTGCTAAACGCTCAGGTTTGCCCTTAAAAATAGCAGGCAAAATTGATGTCGTCGATGTGGACTATTATGAGCAGGAAATTAAACCGCATATTGATGGCGAACAAATTCAATATTTAGGTGAAGCCAATCATGAACAAAAGAATGCCCTCTTAGGCGGTGCTGTAGCCACTTTGTTCCCGATTACCTGGCGTGAACCCTTTGGGTTAGTTATGATTGAGTCTATGGTCTCAGGTACCCCTGTGATTGCCATCGAAATGGGGTCTACTCAAGAAGTTATTGCTGACGGTAAAACAGGCTTCTTAATTCAAAATGTTGAAGAAGCAGTAGCAGCCGTTGGAAAAGTCACTGGATTAAGCCGTCAAGCTTGCCGAGATCATGTGATTAAAAACTTCAGTGTGAAAAAAATGACTGAAGGTTATGAAGCGGTTTATCGACAAATCTTGGCAGAACGCTTCAAGCAAAACGGTCACGCATCTAGCCGCCCTAGCTTGAGTAGCTTACTCTCATAAATTAGCAATTAGTTGAGAATAATTTGCCACTCAACTGCAACGTTTCCAGGTTTGAACATCAAAACGTTTGAGATTCCAGTCCCGTTAAAACACTTGAAATTTGGAAAGTTTCAGTAATTATACTGAATCAGATTGTTACAACTGTTAACTTTCCAGTATTTCAACTGTTTCGGGTTTGACAGGAAAAATGGATCTTTAAATATAACGTTCTAACGTTCCAACTTGTTAACGTTCCAACGTTCCAACTTGTTAACGTTCCAACGTTTGAAATGAGGTAAAGGTATGTTAAATCAAAATAGACAGCCAATGGCTCAAAAAGCCGCCAACAATTCCTCTAATAAAGCCAAAGAATCACATCAAGTTTCTTCCCGTGCAGGTATTCCACAAAGACAAGCGATCGCACTGATCTCAGATCACGCAGATCCCGCCGCCGATATTGGCAAAGAAGAAGCTGGCGGGCAAAATGTCTATGTGCGCCAAGTCGGTGAAGCTTTAGCAAAATTAGGTTGGCAGGTGGATATGTTCACCCGCAAAACTAATCCAAATCAACCGACAATTGTGCAGCATTCACCCCACTGCCGTACAATTCGTTTAGTCGCTGGGGCAGAACAGTTTATTCCGCGAGATGAACTGTTTCAGTATATGCCTCAATTTGTTGAAGCCTTCCACAAGTTTCAGACCAAAGAAGGCACAAATTATCCACTAATTCACACTAACTACTGGTTGTCGGCTTGGGCTGGCTTACAGTTACAAGCATCAAATAATGTTCAGTTAGTTCATACTTATCACTCATTAGGAGCAGTAAAATATCCTTCTGTTAAAAAAATTCCGGCGATCGCTTCTACTAGACTAGAAGTTGAACAACAAATTTTAGAACAAGCTCATTGTGTAGTTGCTACCAGTCCTCAAGAACAAGAATATCTCCGCCAGCTAGTATCTCAACAAGGGCGTATTGAAGTTATCCCCTGCGGAACTGATATAAATAAATTCCACATTATTTCTAAAACAGAAGCCAGAATTAAACTAGGTTTAAATCCTACAGATCAAATAGTTCTCTACGTCGGACGCTTCGATCCTCGTAAAGGTATCGAAACAATGGTTCGTGCTTGCGCTGCATCCAAAGCAAAAACTTCTGGTAAGCTAAAATTAGTAATTGCTGGTGGCAGCGATCCAGAGCGTGCTGACGGACAAGAAAAAGAACGGATAGAACAATTAGTACAAGAATTAGATTTAGCAGATCAAACCATCTTCCCAGGTCAACTAAGCCACGATGTCTTGCCACTCTACTATGCTGCTGCAGACGTTTGCGTAGTTCCCAGCCACTATGAACCATTTGGACTGGTAGCAATTGAAGCAATGGCTTGTGGTACACCTGTAATTGCTTCTAATGTTGGTGGCTTGAAGTTTACAGTAGTCCCAGAAGAAACTGGTTTGCTTGTTCCACCCCAAGATATTAACGCTTGGGCTGCTGCAATTGATCGGATTCTCACCAATGAATTATGGGCGAGAAAGCTGAGAACAGAAGCCTCAGCTAGAGTGCGTCAGAATTTTAGCTGGACTGGTGTAGCGATTCAGTTAAGCGATCTCTATCGCCGCTTACTAGCTCAGTCTATGATGGACGAACGCCTCTGGAGTTTATGGATGTCTACCCCATCAGAAGTACCTGACACTACTGATGTCTTAAATACCCTGACACCAATAGAAAATTTAACTAAAGCCTCATAAGCTATCTTAAATTTGATAGATAACATAGCTATTGCACTTAGTTGATACTCAATTCGGTGTAATTAACCCAACCATTAAGTCCGCCTACGCGGGCTTTATTTATGAATAGCGATCGCAAATAATATTACTTACCCTAAATTTACCTAATATGCCTGAATTAAAATGGTACATAATCCTAATAATAGTTCTAAGTTTACTAATCAGTGGAGCTATCGGAGCTATTATTCATTACTTAGTTTATAAATATCAACATAGAACACAACCCATCGGTCGTCGAGTTGATGTATTTCCGAAATTTGAAGATCTGCTAGACGCATCTTGTTTGCGTACCCAGCTAAAAATTGCTTACGGCGATCGCTCATACGAATACGATGAGGTAACTATCGTTCAAGTTCAATTATCCAACCAAGGCGATCGCGATTTTGATGAGTTTAAAATGGGGATAACATTATCTGCTGGCAACACTGCTATATACATCGAAGCACAATCCCCAGACCGTCAGCATCAAGTACAACAACTAACGCCTGTAAACTGTAAAAATCCTGAGTCTGAGATTGACTTAATTTTACGCCCATTTAACAAAACCGATACTTATTCTTTAAGATTATTGATGGTCAGCAATGAACAAAGCGAAGAAACTGAAAAGATCGAATTTAGTTCACCAGAGCCAGTGCATTTTGTACACTTGCCTACCACAACAGAAGTTATAGAAGAAGCCGCCCGTTCAGCTTCTCTAGGCGTAGGCCCATTTAATATATCTTTGGGTGGTTAATATTTCAGTAGCAAGTTAGTAAGAGCAAGTTTTGTAGAGCAGATATTTATAGACTCGAAAATTGTTTAGTTAAAACTGCCCCAACTGGCATGAGATATAAATTTTATTTAATTTTATTTCTAATGCTTAAGGCTGATTTCGGTCAGTCTTAAATTTGACACGATTAATTATGTCAATCAACTTTTTAACATTTGTTTATTATTTAGCAAACGGTAAATAAAATATATGTTTGATTCAAGCTGGGTTATTGGAGGCGTAACATTCTTAGTAGCTTTAGGAAGTGCGCTGTTAAGACCACGTGATTTAAAGTGGGGAAAACGCTTAGAGCGACCTAAATGGCTATTTTTTGAACCTGCAATTCCGTTTATTTGGACAATTGTATTCTTTAGCGGTGCAGCTTCAGCCGTGATAATTTGGGAACAAGAACCAGGCAGTTTAAAAACTTGGTTATTAATGGGATGGTACTTAGTATTAGAAATTATTACCGTTGCTTACATTCCTGCTACTTTAAGATTCCGTAGCTTGACAGTTGGAACAGTTTTAGGAGCAACAGGTTTAATCTTAGGAATTATACTAGCATTAACAGTTTTGCCGATGTCCCAATCGGCTGCTTTATTGCTACTACCGTATATAATTTGGACTCCAATTGGTACTTATACTACTAGGGAGATGATTGATCTCAATCCTGATGCTGCATAAGTTAGGAGTTATTTGTTGCTAGAGTAATGTTTTTAGACCGCAGATAGATACAGATAAGTGTTTTAAGCATTACCTGGCAACTCCCCAAACTGTTGCTGATAAGGCAATAACAGTTCTTCTGGTGTTAATATTCGATTTCCCTGTTGGTCAAACCAATATAACCACTCGCGTTGCAATCCTTGATGATTGGCAACTCCCCGACCAATTCCTAACCCAATTTCTGGCATGAAAAAAGGTTCACCAATTTGACGTTGATAAATGCCATTAACTAAGCGATACACCTGAAAGGGTTCTTGTTGATCTCTACGCCAATAATCGGAATTATAAATAACATAATATAAAACCCCTAATCTGGCATAAATCGACATTTTATCATCGTATTCTCCCCCTGGTGTTTGGGAAACAATTTCTAAAGCAAAAATTGGAACAATATCTTCTTCCCAAACAACGTAACTTTTGCGTAATTGATTTCCTCTGGCGCGCTCAACGCCTAAACTCAAAAAGGCATCTGGCACAATGGGAACTCTAGGATTAATTCCTGTAGTGTGGTAAATTCCCATATTAACCCCAAAAAACCAATCGAAGCGATTAGTCCAAATGAAACCAAGGATTAAACCTAGTAAATTAGGTAAAAGAATATGCAGTTCGTTATCCACAGGCAAACCGTCAGAGTCCGACAATTCATCGCTGGTTGGTAAGTGGATATTGGGGTTAATTTGTAGCATATTAATATCCCTTTCAACTCTGGTTTAATCTTAACTTAACCAGACAAATTGGTAAAAGCCTACGCGGGCTTTACTTTAAATCAATATTTATAACCACTGCTGCACAGAATTGCGGTTAAAGATTTATTATTATTAATAGCTAAAAAAGTTATTTTTTCTATTTACATTCATTAATAAAATAATATATGAAAGAAACTAAAATTCACTGGTTGCAGTACATTGCAATAGCCGCAGGAGGCATAATATTAATTGCTGCAACGAGCGTTGCTACAATTTTTGGATACGATGCTTGGATAAAGCGCAATGGGTGGTGTGTACATGGTTATCCCGACGGAAAACAGCGTATTTTATACGGGGATGATTGTAAAAACTTGCCTGGGGTAAGTTTGAGAAGTTAACAGCCGAGTTAAATGTTGCAGGCGATTTGTTGAATAGAGTATTTTTAAGAGGGATATTAGACGGAAAAAATGACTCAAGTTGTTGCAACTTTTTATAAGTTTGTGAAGTTAGGGGATATTGCAGAACGACAAAACTCCTTACTGGCTTACTGCATAGAACAAGGTATTAAAGGGACAATTCTGCTGGCGGCTGAAGGAATTAATGGCACGATCGCAGGCGATCGCACTGCCATTGATGCTGTACTATCATATCTACGCTCTGATCCACTTTTTGCAGACCTTGAGCATAAAGAGTCTTACACAGACTCACCACCCTTCGAGCGCATGAAGGTGCGACTGAAGAAAGAAATCGTTACTTTTGGTGTTCCTGTTGACCCAAATAAGCAAGTTGGTACTTATGTTAATCCTCAAGATTGGAACACAATAATTTCTGACCCTGACGTAGTGCTGATTGATACTCGTAATGAGTATGAAGTAGATATTGGTACATTCCAGGGTGCGATTTCTCCACAAACCAAATCTTTCCGCGAATTTCCTGAATATGTGCAGCAAAATCTAGACCCCAATAAACACAAAAAAGTAGCAATGTTTTGTACTGGGGGAATTCGTTGCGAAAAAGCATCTGCTTTTATGTTGTCGCAAGGTTTCCAAGAGGTGTATCACTTGCAAGGCGGTATTCTGAAATACTTAGAAGAAGTACCAGCAGAAGAAAGCTTTTGGGAAGGTGAGTGTTTTGTATTTGATGAGCGTATAGCTGTCAAACATGGGTTGGAAGAAGGGTCTTATGATGGGTGCCGCGGATGTGGTCATCCTATCTCTGAAGAAGATAAAACTTCAGAAAAATATCAAGAAGGCGTTTGCTGTCCCAATTGCTTTGATAGTTTGACGGAAGAAAAAAAAGCTCGAATGCAGGAAAAACAGCACCAGTTAGAATTAGCGCGTCAGAGAAATGTAACTAAGCATTAAAACAAACTTTTCGAGTAATTATACTCATATACTCGTTCCCAGAGCTTGCCCTAAACGAAGTAAAGGGTTCAACCTGGGGATGAAGGTTAAAGGCTTTGTTTAATTATTAGTTATATTTACCCAATTTATATTATATGTAACAAATTTAACGGCAAAGTGTTCATAGTGAACTTTTTTAGGGCATATTATTAAAAACAAAGCATCTACTAAAAATTGCTCATCACCCAAACCGGTTTTAAATCGGGTAAAAGCTATCTGCTAAAAGTCCACATATTTTATGAAAACAACCCAACTTCCTAAAGAATTTATTTGGGCAGTACTTGTCATCTGTGTATTACCCTTTATATTAAATCTCTTAGGTATTAGTTTTGCCTCACCAAAAGTTACCTTAGATTTTGCAAAACTATCACAGTTATCTACTCAACAATCCTTCGAGGTAGTACATAATGCTTTGTCCGGCAGCTTTACACACACATTTTTAGAATGGAGTGCCGTTTGCACAGCATTTTTTACAGCGTTATTATCATTTATTCACTTCCAGGTTAAACGAGATGTAGTTACTCCGATTATTGGTGTAGCTTTGTTTGTCGCTGGATGTATGGATGCTTTTCACGTTTTAGCAGCAGATAGATTAATTGCAGGCGTAGCCAATCAGCAAGATTTAGTGCCTTTTACATGGGCAATATGCCGACTTTTTAATTCTCTAATCTTGATTTGTGGTGCTGGTATTTTTATATTTACAGGAGCTAAAAAATGGCGGGAAAATTTAAGTTTTGTTGTAACTACTAGCCTTGGTTTTGGATTAGTTGCTTATCTAACAATTGTTGCTTGTACTACCACCCCTAATCTACCTCAAACTACATTCCTAAATTCACCGATAACTAGACCTTGGGATGTAATACCTTTGTTACTATTCGCTTTTGCAGGATTGTTTGTTTTACCTAAGTTTTATCAGAAGTATCCAAGTATATTTTCTCATTCTTTAATTATCAGCACAATTCCCTCTGTCGTTACTCAAATGCACATGGCTTTTGGTTCGACAGCATTGTTTGATAACCATTTTAATATCGGACATTTCCTGAAAATTATTGCTTACTTAGTACCGTTTATAGGATTAAGTTTGGAATACATCCAAACTTATCGTCAAGAAGCAACGGTAATTAAGACTGTGGCAACTTCTTCTCAGTTGATTTCTACTGCTATTGAACATCAAGAACGGATGGCAATCCAACAAGCAACGGCTGTAAATCAAACTACTACAACAATGGATGAGTTGGGTGCATTTTCTCACCAATCAGATGAGCAAGCGGCGGCGGCAGCGGCAGGAACTCGTGAGGTATTAGCACTGGTGGATGGTGGGATTCAACTCGATCAGCGAACTACCTCTGTAAAATCAAGTTTGAGAGAGAAAGTAGAGCAAATAACTGATCAAATTATCAATTTGCGCGAACAAACCCATCAAATTAGTAATATTACCAATTTAGTTAGTGATATTGCCGAGCAGACAAATATGTTAGCACTGAATGCAGCAGTAGAAGCCGCACGCGCTGGTGTTCAAGGTAAAAGCTTTGCTGTGGTAGCGGCGGAAATTCGGAAACTAGCAGATAAAAGTAGAAAATCGGCTGAACAAATTCATAGTGTGGTAGCTAGTATTCAAAATGCTACTAATACCACAGTCGAAGTTACTAAGGAAGGCAATAAAACCTTAAAGAGTGTTGTGGCAGCGATTAATGATATTAGTATTAATACTCAACAAATTTCTTTGAATGCGAAACAGCAAGCGATCGCAATTCAGCAGGTAGTCGATTCAATGAGTATTCTTAATCAAGGTGCAGCACAAGCGGCTAGTAGCATTAGTGAAACTAAAATTGGTTTGCAACAACTTAATGAATCTTTGTTACGCCTAGCAAAAAGTTAAACTTGAGTTATGAATTAAATCAACCGGATAGTCTACTTCATTTATGAATTGTTCCATCCGGCATAATTGCGCCTTCAAGGTTAACTTTGTGCAGATTAACTGTATCCAGGTTAGCATCGGTGAGATTTGCACCTGTAAAATTAGCTTTATTCAGATTTGCACCTCTCAAATTAGCGCCAATTAAGTTAGCACCTGTAAAATTGGCTTTACTCAAATTAGTCCATCTCAAGTCAGTTTTTTTTAGTTCAGATTCACTTAAATTAGCTCCGACTAAGTAAGCTTCTCCCAAATGTGCGTTACTTAAATTAGCTTTAGAAAGATCAGCTTTGTAAAGGTAAGCCCCCATTAATTCCGCTTCATAAAATTTGGCATAATTAAGGGAAGAATTGCTCAAATTAGCTGACATCAAGTTAGCATTAATGAAGTCAGCACCGCTCAAATTTGCTTCAATTAAATCAGCGTACTTGAGATTAGCACCCATTAGGTTAGCGCCCATTAAGTTAGCACTACTTAAATCCGCATTGCTGAGTTTAGCGTCAATTAAATTAGTACCAATTAAGTTAGCTGCAATTAATTCAGTTTCTATCATTTCAGCCGCCTGGAGGTTAGCAAGACTGAGGTTAGCATTACTCAAGTTAGCGGATATTAGTTTAGCTTGATATAAATCAGCCCTTCTCAGGTTAACTCCGCTCAAGTTAGCACCTCTGAGATTAACTTTAATTAAGTTAGCTTCACTTAAATCTGGTTCTATATCTAAGTTGTTTTTTCTCCACTCAAGCCAACTAACAGCACCTTGTTTCAGTAGTGCCAGATGTTCTAAATTTGCCATCAATAATTTCCTGTGCTTAATCTTTGCTATACCAACGCTCTTTTATACTCAGAAGTCAGGAGTTAGAAGTCAGAATGATTATTAACTTTAATATTAAAAATAAATTTAACTCCCTCATTTTCTCCTTTCCCCTTTCCCTCCTCTCTCCTCCCTCTTCCCCCCTCACTCCTTTCTAGCAGCAGGGTTTTCCCGCCCAGGCACACTTTCCAGCGCCGCCAACGCGCCAGCCGCACCAGCAATAATATCTCGTTCTTCTCCCCCTAAATAAAGTCGTCCAAAACTTCCTACAGCATTAATTTCTAGAATATTAATCGATGCTGACTTCTCCGCCTGATTAGCTGCTAAGGCTGCGTAAGCCGCAGGCTCAACTTCTAAAACATACAAGGTTTGCCCTGCTAACAGCAATTGTCCCCGCCGAGTACGATTGATTAGTTGTGTTTGATGAGCATCAATATTACGGATAATTTGACTAGAAATTACGCGCGGTTTGATGCAGTCTTGTTGACGAACTCCCAAGAAATCTAGAATCGCTTTACCAGCAGCCCTTGTTTCTCCTTGTCGGCTAGAATGAATTTCTAACAAACCATAAAGTCGCTCGACTATTTGCACCCCTGGACGTACAGAGGCAGACTTTAGGGCAATATCTGTAATTTTGTTTATTTCAATACCTGGTGAGATTTCAATCCACAGTGAAGCATCCCCTGGTAAGGGTAAAAACCCTAGCGCCACTGTCCCTATATAAGCTGCGTGTTGAGCTTGTAAGCTATCTATAAATACATAACTGCGTAATTCTATACCCAATGTTTTTCTCTCCCAGCACGCTTTGTAAACGAAATCAGGTGCAACATCTGAGTTTACCGCGCTAAGTGAACCACACAGCCTAAATCACAGGACTTACGCCTTTTAACGGTAGTACTGGCAATGCAGGAGGCAGGCAGCAGGGGGAGAAAATCAAGCAGAATTACGAGGTTTTGATCTTTTGATTTTTTTTTAGTAATAAAAATTTTGTTTGAATGATTACCTAATACCTTGTGTAGAGCAGGGGTCTATATATTTGTGATGATGACTCTACAGTAATAAACTTTCTATAAGTAAGTATTATAAATATCTTTAAAGCTATGTTGCTGAGATTTAAACAAGCATTTTTACTAGATTATTTTGGGATATCAAGATCATAGGCCGGGAAAATACTATAATCAGATTATAAAATTTTTCTAAGCTGATTAGTATTTACCATAAACAAGCACGACCACGTTAGTATTACCGACGGCATAAAAAATCCCAACTTGAATAAAAATAGCAGCTTTAACATGAATTGTTTAAATTGGTCTAAATTGTTTTGGTCTATTACCTTTACGGTAAGTTTAAGTTTAATGACTTTATCTCTGTCGGATGCTAATCAAGTAAGTGGTACTCCCGTTAACTCTGACACAGAAATTAGTTCAACAGGCTGGTAAGCGGGATGTAGTTTAGATCCCTCCAAAAAAGAATGTTGAGACGTTAAATTTAGCGTCTCAACAAGGGTTATAGGTAACGTACCTTTAATTTCTAGAGATGTCTTTTTAACTAATGCGCGAGTTTCAACCTTTTTTAGCACTATCAACCCGACATTGTGTACTGCTGAGGTAATCAAAATTAATCTGCATCACTCAAAACTTTCAAGCGAATAGTGCGATCGCCTGAATCATCAAGTTGCACTTCGATAATGTCACCAGAAAGACGATCTAAGCAATTAAGGAGCGATCGCAAATGTGGAGTACTCGCCCCAGTATCCACATATAATCTATCTGAAAGACCACCTAAACGTTTCCAGGTCATATAGAACTTAGCAAGAGTTTGTTCTAACTGTGCAGCTTGCTTCACCATATCAGCAGCTAAATTCAAACATCCCAAGCGCAAAGCTTCTTCTAGTGCCATTTCTAAATCTAAAGATGACTGGTTTATAGCTTGCACTTGCGCCCCTGCATCTAAATACTTAGCTAAATTACGCGCATCTGAAGTTAATTGTTTAACTGTATCTACACTAGGATTAATAGCAGCTTCGTGATGTAAAGCTGTCTGATGAGACGGGGGTAATTTTTCAATTTCCTTAACTAAAGGTGCGAGATAGCGGGTAGGAATAGAACCATCTGCTGCCTTTTCTTTTACCTCATCTGGTAGCAAATCTGAACTCATCGCCGTCCATTCATCAGTAAGTTGGCGTACTTCACGGCGAGTAATGCGATCGCCTTTTTGCGCCGCCTCAGTTACTAATTGCTGGATTTCTGGGGAAGCTTTAGCTGTCTCCACAAAAGCGCGTTTGCTGAAATTATTAATAGAAGATGGATCTAAATGCCCTTCTTCTAACAACTTATCGGCACTATTTGCCAATTCAATCCAAGAATAAGCCTGACTCTTACTAATTTCCCGATCTTTTAGCCAGTTGAGAAAACCTGTACCTCTGCCGTCGCCGCCTTTTTTCTCTCTGTCGCGGATTACCCGTAAAATCCTACCGCGCCAGATTTCCGTTTGCAAGTCAAAGCGATCGCACACCAGCCAAGCATCATCCACCTGCTGCTGAAAATCCATCTCTGAAATCTGTTCATCCTCTGGATTCGGCAAATCGAAATTCAGATCAGCGCCGATATTCAAAGCAGCTATGAGTTCAGTAGCAGAATCAGTTATTTCAGCCATTTAGCAGCAAGCATTCAGAGATAGCTGAATAATTATCACATGATTCTCAAATACTAGATCAATCACTTTAATATCACTGATATCAAGCCCGTTTAATCAAGGAGCGATCAATGTAGGTTGGGTAGAACGAAGTGAAACCCAACACTAACAAGGGTTTGTGCATCTCTGGCGCTGCGATGTGACCCAACATACAAATCATAACTGTCGATGTTAGCAATTAGCGGTTAGGTTGATCTTCCGAAAGCTAAAATCTGTCCAGCCGTAAACTCTGGTTGCTCAAACTGCGGACTATGACCACAACTTTTCACCCAAACCAACTTACTATCAGAAATATCACGCCTAAACTTATAAGCATCCTCAGTTCCCATATCATCTAACTCTCCCCATAAAATTAAAGTTGGCTGGTGAACCCTACAAATTTTCTCTCCCAACCCCCCATAACCGCCACTTTTAGTAAAAGCAATCATCGCTTCATGCCAACCAGGCATTTCCATGTGCAAATTCACACATTTTAAAGCCTCAATCTGTCTTGCATCCCAACCGCTAAGAATAGCTAAATTTAGTGCCTGAAGTTTACGCTGTCGCCAGTATTCCACAGCCCAAAAATCTATAGGCGGAAACAGCAATTGCCCTAATGATAAGGCACTGAGATAACCCATACTATTAATTAAAATCAGTTTTTCCACAGCTTGTGGATAACTTTGGGCAAAATCAATTGCTGCTGCACCTCCCATTGAAGTACCGACTAAAATTACAGGTTGATTGATTAAAGTTTTCCAGCAGCTATAAAGATGGGTTTTAATTGCAGCAGGGTTAAAATTTAACCCCGCCATTCTATCCGTAAAGCCAAAACCTAATAAATCTATAGCCCAAGTTTGATGATGAGTTGCAAGTAGGGGGAACAGACGACAGAATTCTAGTAAAGAACTATCAAATCCATGTAACAACAGGATAGGTTTACCAACATCGCCTTGTTTGACAAAAGCTGTGAGGATAGGTTGCTGGTGTAACGGTGTGGCGATCGCATCTCTTTTTATACTATACGCAAGTGCGATCGCCGCTTCCTCTCTCAACTCAGCAACCTGCTTAGGTAAAAACTCATCTTGCATAAAAAATGATTAATTATAAACTTTTCATAAAAATGGCGATCAAATTATCTGGGACTCTTTCAAAACTGCCAGTAATTCAGTCTGCGGCAAGCTTAATCTTTTTATCCTTAATTTCTACTTGCCAACTTCCTAGCATAGCTCAATCAGTAATTACGTCACCCAACTTTAATCAAGAACTACCTAATCAAAATTTCAATTATATTAAAGTTTTAGGTGAAGTTAAACATCCTGCTAATTACACATTTTATACATTATTTGATTTTCAAGATAAAACTCAGCAGCCCACATTAATTCAAGCCATTGGCATAGCTGGCGGGATTACAGACTTAGCTGATATTAGCAACGTTCAAATTTACAGGCAGATTAAATCTGGCTCACAAATTATAACTGTCAATCTCCAACAAATATTAATAGATGGAAACTTAACGCCCAATATTAACTTACAGCCAGGAGATACTATTGTTATTCCTACTGTATCTCAAAAATATCATCCAGATAATTATTCTAGCCAGACAATTAAATATCGTGTTTGGGGGGAAGTCAGACAACCTGGAACTTTTCAAACTTCTGCTAATCCCAACTTAACGACAGCTTTATCCTTAGCTGGCTTAATCGCGAATAATAGTCCAAAAAATAACATTCAAATTATTCGCATTAATCCTAATGGAGCCGTTTCACGCATAAAACTATTAATAAATTTATTAAAAGATAACAATAAGTTAAATAATTATACTATTTATAATAACGATATTATTATTGTCAGTTATCCAAGGAGGCTACTTGTTCCATATAAACCTAAAAATATAACTCATATAGGAGATGTAATTAATTCCTTACTTAATTAACTTCAAATAAAATAGCCCGCGCAGGCGGGCTTAGTTTGTCTGGTTTCCCAGGCTTGAGCCTGCGGGGAATTATAATTAAGATGAAAGCCTACAAAATTAAAATATCAGATAAATTCTCCAGAGGTAATTATGTCAACAGCGATTGATATTGGTACACTAATTGTTAAAACGCCTGAAACTTGCGGAGGTCGTCCCCGCATTGCAGGTAGGAGAATGTCAGTACAACACATTGCTGTTTTATACAAACAAGGGTTACGCCCAGAAGAAATAGTTCAACAGTATGAGCATCTTAAATTAGTTGAGGTTTATGCAGCATTAACTTACTATCATGCTAATAAAGATGAGATAGAAACCTACCTAGCAGAAGAAGAGGTATTGTATCAGCGATTGGCAAAAGAATCTCAAGCAGGTAAGCTATAGTGAGTCAAATTTGTTTGTATTTAGATGAAGATATAAGTAGACGAGCTTTACTACAAGCTTTGCGAAGTGCTGGTATTGACGTAGTAACAACTTCTGAAGCAAATAATCTTAGTTGTACAGATGAGGAACAGCTAATTTGAGCAACCAATCACAAGCGAGTTATTTATAGTTTTAATGTCAAAGATTTTTGCCGTTTACATACAACCTTTATGGCAGACAATAAGTTTCATACAGGTATTGTGCTGGCATCCAGACAAAGTTATTCAATTGGTGAGCAACTACGTGGGCTTGAAAAATTAATTGCTACTAAGTTAGCAGAAGAAATGAACAATCAATTGGAGTTTTTAGGGAATTATCTTGATTAGCGATCGCACAAAAACCCAATAATACTTTCATTAACCTGATCTGGACAAGTCGCCGCCGCATCATGCCCACAATTAAACAAAACTTTTAATCTAGAATTGGGTATCAGCGTTTGTAATTTCTCCCCATCTTTAACAGGAAACCAATTATCTTTATCAGCCCATAAAATTAACGTCGGACAATTTATATTCCCTAAATTATCTTGAATATCACCAATCAAACTCGGTAAATTTTGTTGCAACCTTTGAATCTCAATAGCTGCGTGTTGTAAATCCTCAGTATATTTATTAATCGTATTCGGAAACTCAATATACGGATAAGTTATCCAATAAACATCTTCCTCTGTAATTGCCGTTGCATCCACCACAACATCTTGCCGTTCAATTGCAAAAATGTACCTTACCAACGGTGAAAATAAACTTGCCAAGCGCAATTGATCAACTATTTTAATTAAATCCAGAGGAATACTAGATAAAAATTGCATACCACGATTAGGTATCCCTTGGGGAAAAATCGGCACATTAATTAATACTAATTTTTCAACTAACTCTGGATGTGATTCTACACAAGCAAGTGCTGTTAATGCCCCTAAAGATTCTGCCACAACCAAAGCAGGTTCATCACAGAAAGATTGAATAATTCTAGCTAATTCAATCGCTTGATGTCCAGGTTGATCGGGATCTACTGGTTTATCAGAAAAACCATTACCCTTAGCATCAAAAGCAATTACCCGAAAATATTGGGATAATTGCTCAATATTGTAACGCCAGCCATAACTCCAACTCCCAATACCATGCACTAAAATTAAAGGTTTACCTGTTCCTTTCTCCCCATAAGCAATTGAAACAGGATAACCATTAGCATCAGTAATCGTGATACTTTGCCGACCTTTAGGAAATGTAGCTTGCCACCAATCTTGCATAAATATTAACCGTTAATAGCTTGAAACAGCAATCTTAAAATGAAAACACTGATAGCAGTTATCGCAACTACAAACAAGATTAACCCGCCCAATAATAAGAGAATAAATAACCAATCAGCTTTTTTACTTTCTTGAGGAGTAGCTACATGGGCTTCTAATAAAGCCAGGTTTTTAACATTAGCTTTAAAACCCAAATCAAAAAAATCTCCGATTACAGGTATAGAACCAACAATTTCATCCAAGATAATGTTATAAAACATCCGTATTAAAGTTGGTCTAGGCAAACCCATTAAAGCAGCTTCCAGCACAATATAACCAGAGAAAGCAGTACCTATAAAATCACCAGCACCAGGTAATAGTCCTAAAATAGGGTCAATCCCAACTCGATAGCGTGTACCTGGAATGGCAATAGCATTATCTAGGATATGAGTGAGCGATCGCAACCGCTTCATCTTAGCTGAGTGAGAGTTACTTAATCCAGAATAAAGGTGAGGATTAGGCTGAGACATAAAGGTTCTTCCGTTTAAACTTTGTGTTTTACGAGTGTAGGGGAAGCAGAGGAGGTAGGGGAAGAGATCGAGATAAAAATGTTTTTTTTATGAAAATTTGCACACTAATTCCGCACATACCCGATTAATTTGCTTCTCCCTCACCCCTCACTTCTCGATCAGAAATTTCCAAAACTAACTTCCTAGCCTCTGTTTTTTCTCTAATTTGCTCTCCTACAGTGGCATTTAACTGATCGCCAATCAATAAAACTAAACAACTCATATACAACCACAGCATTAAAACAATCACAGCACCCACTGCACCATAAGCTTTATTGTAATTACCAAAGTTAGAAACATAAAGCTTAAATAAAGCAGATAAAATTGCCCAAGAAACTGCTGCAATTACTGCTCCTGGCATAATTGGTGTACCATGTTCCCAGCGACTAGGACCATAGCGATAAATAAACCCAAATGCTGTAGCAACAATCGCCAGCGCCACAGGCCAACTAAATAACCGCCACAGAGAAAGTAATTCCGATCCTAAATCGCCACTTTTACCAGCAACGAGTTGGATAATTAAATCACTGATAAACACCAAAAAAGAAGCTGTAATTAGTAGGACAATGCTGCCAACTGTGAGAACAATAGAAATTAATTTAGCTTTCCAAAACGGTCGAATTTTCTCTGCTGGAATTTGATGAATTTGATCGAGCGCAGCCATCGCGGCGCTAATTGCCCCCGAAAAAGCCCAAATAGCAGCAAAAAAGCTGAGTGAAAACAAACTTTGATTTTGAGTTTGGCTAACTTCCTGCACAAAACCCTTAATTAAGAACAAAGCTTCCTTGGGTGCAACCTCACTTATTTTGCTAGCAAGCTGCTGTAAGCTGTAGGCAGAAGATTTAAACAGCCCAATGGCAGTCAATACCGCCAAAATAGCTGGAAACAAACCTAACATGGCATTGTAAGCCATTTCTGCTGATAAACCAGATAACCGCCGTTGACCAGCACGCACAACGGTATTCCGCAGCGTTTTCCAATTCAGGTAACGAAAAAAACGTAAAAAGCGCAAAGATATCATTGAAGCAAGCTATAAGTTATATAGTGGATTATTTAAAAGTCATAACTCATAACTTTAAACTTTATACCTTATGAGCGAAGAGCTAACACAGTGGTTGCCTGAAATCAGAACACTCAAACAAAAGCTAGCAGAAACTCAAACAGAGCGTGACGCAGCTAATGAAAGTGCTGCTAACTGGCGTAGACTATATACCAAGGAAGCCGAACAACGCCGAACTGATGCTAAATTAGCTCAAGAACAAATTGAAACACTGAAAGCTAAAATTCTAGAACAAGCTTCTTCTGTACAAAGTAGCGATCGCCCAACTAAAGTAGAACCTATCACCCAAAAAGTAGAACAACTAGGAACTGTTCAAGAATTGCAAGCTAAACTCCAACAGATAATTATAGAACGCGATCGCCTACTCCAAGCTTTAAAAGCAGAGCAAGCAAATCATGCTCAAACCCGCAAAAGTTTAACCAGCGTAATTGCCGATACTATAGATAAAATGACCAAAGAAAAAGGGGAAAGGTGAAATCTAATACCTCTGCGTTCTACCCTACGGGAAGCCTTCGGCTAATGCCTTAAAAAAAATAACCAAGAGCAAAAAACGATCGCCCTCATTAAATCAAGCGATCGCCATTTAATTAATTTTCCTAAACAACAACTAGATATTAACTCTTAATTGTTAATTGCTAATTGTTAAAATCCCATCACTCCAGCCACCGCTTCCATAGTTGGCTCAATTCCCTGATAGAAGGAGCTATCATTATTTTTGATCGCTGTATCTGGATCTTTCAAGCCATTACCAGTTAGCACACAAACAACTTTAGCACCAGCCGGAACTTGGTCTTTTACCTTCAACAATCCAGCCACTGAAGCAGCACTAGCAGGCTCACAAAAAACCCCTTCTTCCGCAGCTAATATCTTATACGCTTCTATAATTTCTGCATCAGTAACAGCGTTAAATTGTCCCTGACTTGCTTGTTGAACTGCGATCGCTTTCTCCCAATTAGCCGGATTTCCAATCCTAATCGCCGTCGCCACCGTCTCTGGATGCTCTACAGGCTTACCACTAATAATCGGAGCAGCACCAGCAGCTTGAAATCCCATCATCTTAGGCAAACGTTCACATTTGCCTTCTTCATGGTATTGACAAAAACCCATCCAATATGCTGTTATATTTCCCGCATTCCCAACCGGAATACACAGCCAATCTGGGGCATCTCCCAACACATCCACAATTTCAAACGCGCTAGTTTTTTGCCCTTCTAACCGATAGGGATTAACAGAATTTACCAACGTCACAGGATAGCTTGCAGCCATTTCCCTGACAATTTTTAATGCTTGGTCAAAATTACCCTTAATTGCCAGCACCTCGGCTCCATATAACAAAGCCTGTGCCAACTTACCCAACGCCACATAACCATCAGGAATCAGCACAAAAGCCCGCATTCCCCCACGTCTAGCATAAGCCGCCGCCGCCGCCGAGGTGTTACCTGTACTGGCACAAATCACAGCCTTAGCACCAGCTTCTTTAGCCTTAGAGATAGCCATCGTCATGCCCCGATCTTTAAAGCTACCAGTCGGGTTTAAACCATCATACTTAACAAATACCTGCACACCTCTACCCACTCGCTGGGAAATTGAGGGTGCTGGAATCAATGGAGTATTGCCTTCCAGTAGTGTCACCACTGGAGTTGCAGATGTTACTGGTAGATAACGGCGATAAGCCTCTATCAAACCAGGCCATTTTGTAGCTGTAGAGGCATCAATAGATGCAGGGTAATTAGCAGCAGACAGTGTTGAAGCCACGAGTTTTTTTCAAGTATCAATTATCAATTATTAATAAATAATCAGTTACCAGTTATTCAGTTCGCAGTCCTGAATTGCTGTTTAGTTGTTTTACTATTCACTGGTAACTGTTAACTTCTTAGCCCTTAGTCCGACTACCTGTTCACTTTTAGTGATTAGGTGAAGGAGAAGGAGTTACAGAAGTTTTTGGCTGACGATTGAGACGAGGTTTGGGAACCGAAGGACGATCATCTACTTGCTGTTCTGGCTCACCCAACCAAGCAGGACGGGTTTGATCATAGACCATTTGCAATGCAGCAGCAGCGATCGCATGGGAATCATATTCCTCACCTAGTTGTGAGACGATTGGCAAGAAAGATGCCATCCGTTCACCAGTTAAAGCTTCACGTACCTTAGTTTGTAGCTTTTCGAGATAGCGTCTTTCAATCTGTGCGCGAGTAGGAATTGGACAGATTTTCAAGCTTTGGCGAACTCGACGCTCAATTAGCTGTAGCTTACGGCGCTCTAAAGGTTGGATCAACGAAATTGCTGTTCCTGTCTTGCCAGCGCGACCAGTACGACCGATGCGGTGGATATAATTTTCCACGCTATCTGGCAAATCGTAGTTAATTACGTGGGTAAGATCATCTACATCTAAACCGCGTGCTGCAATATCAGTAGCTACAATCCAACGCACTTTATTTTGACGGAACCGTTGCAATAAACGCTCCCGTTGGCTTTGATTCAAATCGCCGTGATACTCATCTACACTATGACCAGCAGCCTGCAATTGGCTAGTGAGTTCGGCGGCTGCCTTGCGGGTACGCACAAACACGATCGCAGATTCTGGATCTTCTAGTTCCAAAATTGGTTGCAAAGCTTTAGCTTTAGACCAACCACGAGGAATGAAATAAACCTCTTGATTGATTCTTGTTGGTGCTGCCTTCGGTTGTTCTACCGAGACTGTCACAGGTGATTTCAAGAATCTTGATACCAATGACCGAATAATTGGCGGCATGGTAGCGGAGAAAAATGCTGTCTGGCGCTCTACTGGTAACTGACTGAGGATTTTTTCCACGTCATCAATAAAGCCCATGCTCAACATTTCATCAGCTTCATCTAGTACCAGCCATTTAACCTGATCTAGCTTGAGATTTCCTCGGTTGAGCAAATCAATTACCCGTCCAGGTGTACCAACAACTACGGCACTGCCTGAGCGCAGACGACGAATTTGCAGATCAATTGCTTGACCACCATAAACAGTCAGGATACCCAAACGGCGATCGCTGTTAAAGGTGCGTATAGCTTGAGTTACTTGTAAAGCTAACTCGCGCGTCGGGGTCAAAATCAAAGCCTGTACTGCTGGATTTTGGACATCAATCCGGTCTAAAATTGGCAACGAAAAAGCCGCCGTTTTACCAGTACCAGTTTGAGATTGACCCACTACATCACGACCCGCTAATAGTTGCGGAATTGCTTGTGATTGAATTGTTGTGGGTTCTGTAAAGCCTAGCTCTTTTAATTGGTTAGCAACAGTTTCAGAGAGTCCTAAGCTTAAGAAAGAATCCGTCATAAGTCGTTTGTACTTGTTAGTTGATAGTTGTGCTTGAAAATTTATTGAGTTAAAAGTTAAGAGTTTTGATTGCCCGTGTCGATCAGTTCGATCATCACCACGACATTTTGGTGCTTTAGGGGCAAACCCCAGCTTTTAATTACAAAACAGTAAGTATTAATCAAAACTTAACATTTCTTTACTTTTATCTCAATGGGTAAATACCCGAAATCTATGTGGGTTTTTCGGCTAATTGTAATTAGCCTTAGAGTTTCAGCCTTGCAGAACTTAGGCTAAACCCACAAACTCTTTTCCCAGAGGCGGATGCGTAGGTGATGCTATAACCTCGCCATAAAGGTCATAAATGTCAGCATCGTAAATTTCCACTGGCACGATCGCACCCAGTGGTGCTGATCCTTGAACATAAACCAGTCCATCAACTTCTGGGGCAAATCGTGATGAACGACCCACTAACTCTCCAGTTTCTGGATGTTCTTGCTCAATCAACACATCAACCACCTTGCCCACCTCTGCTTGATTTCTCTTGAGAGAAATGGGTTGCTGGACTGACATCAGGGCATCCCGACGTTGATCCATCAAATCTTGAGGCAACTGATTTGGTAGCTGATAAGCTGCGGTTCCTTCCTCTGGGGAAAAGGTAAATACACCCATAAGATCAAATTCATGACGCTGGACGAACTGCATTAGATGGTCAAAATGTGCATCCGTTTCGCCAGGGAATCCGACTATAAAAGTTGTCCTTAATACAGCATCAGGTATCGCTGTTTTGATCCGCTCAATAATCTGGTCATTTACCTGCCCTTGCCAGGGTCGGTTCATAGCGCGGAGAATCTCAGGATGGGAATGCTGTAAGGGCAAATCCAAGTAAGGCAAAACATTTGGCGTTTCTTGGATTGCTGCAATCACTTGGGGTGTTAAACCAGTGGGATAAGCATAGTGCATCCGAATCCAGGGAATGTCTACTTTGCCTAGCGCCCGCAATAGTTCTGCTAGTTTTGGTGCGCCGTAAATATCTATACCATAATTTGTGGTAATTTGGGAGATTAAGATTAATTCTTTCACTCCTTGATCGGCAAGCTGCTTGGCTTCAGTAACTAAAGATTCAATTGTGCGGGAGCGCTGATTTCCCCTGAGATGAGGAATAATACAAAAAGCACAGCGATAATCACAACCTTCTGCTACTCGCAGATAAGCAACACCTTCTGTCGTAGTTCGATATCTTGGTGTCGTTTCGTCAGCGATATAGGTCGGTTCAGCCGATACCTGTTTTACCCGTTCACCAGCTTCTACTCGTTCAATTACTTCAACGATTTTCTGATAGTCGCCAGTACCCACCACTGCCACAGCTTCTGGTAATTCATCCAGTAGTTGTTCTTGGAAGTGCTGCGCCATGCAGCCCGTAATCACAATTTTTTTGTTGTCTTCCGCCAATTCTACCAGTGTACGGACTGATTCTTGGCGTGCAGCTTCAATAAAACTACAGGTATTGACTATAACATATTCAGCTAATTCTTCGTTAGAATCCACATCATAGCCTGCTTCTACAAGCAGACCCAGCATATGTTCAGTGTCAATGCGGTTTTTTTCGCAGCCTAAATGAGAGATAGCAATTGTTGGCTTGTTGCCCATGCAGTATTTAATATTCGTGACTAAAGTGAGTGGGTTAACTTTGAAGCTATAAGAATATACCTCATTGAGGGTTGTGTTAACCCACACAAGTTAGTTCGGATATTGTTTAAATTCCGTTTACGAAACCCGCTCTCGATCCATTGTATATAAAAATTGATTAATGTATCGTTATTATTCGCACTAATTTTTCACAACCCTCCTGTCCACCCCCAAAATCTAATCGCACAGGCAAGGTTAGAGGAGAAGAAAGTAGAGGTTAATTCCTCCTGCTCCCTGCCTTCTTTCCCCCTGCTGCTATTGGTTCTGAAGGGTCGCATGAGAGTTAACGGTGTTCTCAGGTAGACAAGTGAACTTAAATCAAATTTTTAAGACACCGAATCCAATTATTGGCGTTGTTCATTTACAGCCCTTGCCAACGTCTGCACGTTGGGGGGGGAGCTTGAAAGTAATTATTGATCGAGCAGAACAAGAAGCTACTGCCCTGGCTGCGGGTGGTGTCGATGGCATTATTGTAGAAAATTTTTTTGATGCTCCGTTTACCAAAAGCCAAGTAGATCCGGCTGTTGTCAGTGCGATGACGCTGATTGTGCAACGGTTAATGAACTTGGTGGCCTTGCCGATTGGGATTAATGTGTTACGGAATGACTCTCAGAGTGCGATGGCGATCGCTACCTGTGTTAATGCCCAATTTATTCGCGTTAACGTCCTTACTGGCGTAATGGCAACAGACCAGGGACTGATCGAAGGAGCAGCCCATCAACTGTTGCGCTATCGTCGTGAATTGGGCAGTGATGTGAAAATTTTGGCAGATGTATTGGTTAAGCACGCGCGTCCTCTAGGTTCTCCAAATCTGACTACAGCAGTCCAAGAAACAATTGAACGGGGTCTGGCAGATGGCGTGATTTTGTCTGGCTGGTCTACTGGTAGCCCCCCAACGTTGGAAGATTTAGAGTTAGCTTGTGCTGCGGCTCGTGGTACACCAGTGTTTATTGGCAGTGGTGCCGACTGGGAAAATATTTCTACACTGATGCAAGCTGCTGACGGAGTTATTGTTTCTAGTTCTCTCAAACGTCACGGACGGATCGAGCAGCCTATCGATCCTATTCGTGTTAGTCAGTTTGTAGAAGCGACAAGACGCAGTTTGAGTAGTAAAACAGAAATTCAACCAGTTTCTTCTGTGAAGCTACATTCTTAGGAGTCAGAATTGCGTTTTCCTGTGCTATTTAAAGGTTGGCTGCTTTGAATTGACAACTACCTGGGCGGGCTACATAAGTCAAAATGAAATTGTCCATTTATTGGCAAGGTTGGTAATGAGTAAAACGTTGGCTTGTTATAAAGTTGACCTAACAATTTTCCAACGTTTTAACTACTTTTCCGTCATCCATGCCCATGCACACATACCCATAGAGGTTTAGTTTTATGAGGAGCCGCAGACGTTCTAGTCCTTGGATTCATCGCTGGTCTCGTGTGCTAATCGGTGCGATCGCTATCTTGGGTGCTTTGATAACTGCCTATCTAACTTTTGTAAAATACAGTGGCGGTTCTGCTGCTTGCCCCACCGACGGCTGTGAAAAAGTTTTATCTAGCCCTTACGCCAGCGTTTTTGGTTTGCCTTTAACTTTGTTTGGTTGTTTGGCATATACCAGCATGGCAATATTTGCACTGTCTCCTTTGCTAATAAACCCCGATGAGCAGAAAGACTTGCGCTCTAAGCTAGAAGACTGGACATGGCTATTGCTATTTGCTGGTGCAACCGCGATGACAGTTTTTAGCGGCTACTTGATGTATCTGCTTGCTTTTAAGATTAATGCACTCTGTATCTACTGCATAGTTTCGGCGGTATGTTCCCTAAGCTTATTTGTGCTGAGTTTAATCGGTCGAACTTGGGAAGATATTGGTCAATTATTCTTTACAGCAATTGTCGTTGGTATGATCGCCTTAATTGGCACTTTGGGCGTATATGCCAGTATTAATAATCCACCAACGACTGCTCAAGCTGACAGTCTCACTCCTGTAGGCGATCCTCAAGCAGGAGTTGGTTGGCAAATTACTAACACATCAAGTGAGGCAGAAATTGCTCTAGCTAGTCATTTAACTAAGATTGGCGCGACAATGTACGGCGCTTGGTGGTGTCCCCACTGCCATGAACAGAAACAATTGTTTGGTAAAGAGGCATTCAAGGAAATTAATTATACTGAATGCGCCCCTGATGGCAAAAACTCACAGACCAACCTCTGTGTTAAGACTGATATCAAAAGTTATCCTTCTTGGCAAATCAAGGGTAAGGTAGAAGCGGGGGTACAATCACTAGAAGAACTAGCTGATTTATCTGGTTATCAAGGCGCACGCAACTTTAAGTTTAAATTTCCACAAGGATAGCCCAAGAGCAATCCCCAAGCATACATTTAACAGTAGCTGACCGAAAAACGCGCACGAAAGCTCCTAGATGTGCGATCGGGGGATGAAGTGCGCTGGCGATTTTAATCAACCGTCAATATTGAGCAACGTACTACTTGCAATAGTGGTACGTTTTAAATTCTGGGTAGTATTAAGTTGTTTTCTGTAACATTTATATTTTGTATACTTCTAATTTAATGCAAAAATCAACCTAAATCTTTAGATAGTTATTAGTTATTAGTACAAAGAGCCGAAACTCATGGCATCTTTAATCTATGTTTATTAATCACCTCTTACTTAAAATAAATACATAAAGCGAGAGTGTAGCTAGGTAAATGAAAAAAATCAGTTTAGGGGAAAAACTGAAAAAATGGCTTCAGCAAGAGCGGCGAGTATTTTTGACTGCTTCAGGTGTAGCAGGTAGCATAATTATTCTACGCATGGCTGGGCTATTACAGGCATCTGAATTGACAACTTTAGACCAGTTAATGCTACTACGTCCGCCAGAGCCAGTTGATGAACGGGTTGTCATTGTTAAGATTACTGAATCAGACATCAAAAAATGGCCAATAACTGATCAACAACTGGCTAGATTACTGCAAAAAATTGATACATCCAAGCCTCGTGCTATTGGTTTAGATATTTATCGTAACTTAGTTCAAGAGCCGGGTCATCAAGAATTAGTCAATACGGCTAAAACCATTCCTAACTTAATAGGTATTCAAAGAATTAAGGATGAAAAAAATTCAGAAATTAAGGATGAAAAAAATTCAGAAAATTCGAGTGTTGATCCACCCCCATTTCTTAGTAAAAAGCAGATTGGATTTAATAATTTTCCGCTTGATATTGATGGCAAAGTACGTCGCAACTTGTTGTATGTTTATGACAAAGATAACAATATCACCCCAAGTTTTGCCATCACTTTAGCTGAAGCTTATTTAAAAGCGCAAGGGGTTGAATCTAAAGCAGCAGCTAGTAATCCGAATTATTTACAGTTAGGTAAAACTGTATTTTCACCTTTTTCAGAAAATGATGGTGGCTATGTAGGCGCTGATGAGGGTGGCTATCAAGTCTTAGGCAACTTTCGGTCTCCAGATAAGTTACGTACTGTATCAATGGCAGATGTATTGGCAGATAAGATACCTGCTAATTTGCTGCGCGATCGCGTTGTAATTATTGGCTTACAAGCTAGCAGTTTTGGCGATCTTTTTTATACTCCTTATAGTAGCAAGTTTTTTGACGCAGCAGAGCCATTTTTTGGTGTACAAATACACGCTAACTTGACCAGTCAGATCATCAGTGCTGCACTGGATGAGCGACCTTTAATTAAGGTCTGGTCTGATTTTGTAGAAGGTTTATGGATATTAGCTTGGTCTTGCTTTGGCGCTAGTCTAAGCTGGAAATTACGTTCCCCCAAAAAGTCAACAGTGAGTATGCTGCTGGCTGGTTCTGGATTAATTGGTATTTCTTATCTTGGTTTACTTGCAGGTTATTGGATACCACTGATACCACCAATATTAGCATTGTTGGGGTCTGCTATCACGATCACAAGTTATATAGCTCATTTGGAAGAAGAATTACAACGTTCTAAAGAATTTTTACAAACAGTAATTAATACTATTGCTGATCCTATTTTTGTCAAAGATAACCAACATCGCTGGATTATTTTGAATCAAGCTTATTGTCGATTCATCGGTCATCCTTATGAAACATTAATTTATAAATCAGAATACGATTTTTTCCCTAAAGAGCAAGCTGATAATTTTTGGAAACAAGATGAGTTAGTATTCAGTGCTGGCAAAGGGCAAGAAAATGAAGAAAATTTTACTGATGTCAGAGGAAATACTCACATAATTGCTACGAAAAGATCACTACATAAAGATGCTGCTGGAAATTTGTTTTTAGTTGCTGTGATTCGAGATATAACTGAACGTAAGCGAATTGAGGAAGACCTCAAGAAAACGGCAGCAGAATTAATGCGTTCTAATGAAGAATTGAAGCTTTCAGGCAACCAGTTGCGTCATCTGGCTTACCATGATAATCTTACAGGCTTGCCAAATCGTAAACAGTTTTACGAACGCCTAAAGGAGTGCTTGGAAGATGCTAGTAGCAATAATAAATTAGTTGCTCTGCTCTTTCTTGACCTTGATGGCTTTAAGCAAGTGAATGATACGCTGGGTCATGATACAGGTGATAAATTATTGAAAATAGTTGCCCAGCGACTTAAGGGGTGCTTACGTGGCAGCGATACAGTTTCGCGGTTGGGTGGAGATGAATTTACAGTTATTCTTCCTACTATTAGAAAAGAAGAAGATGCTGCTATAGTAGCTGAAAAAATTCTAGCGACCCTCGCTCAACCTTATACTGTTGAGGAACATAATATTGAGGTGACAGTCAGTATAGGCATTAGTATCTATCCCCGACATGGAGACTCAGTGGAAAATTTAATTAAACAAGCTGATTTAGCTATGTATGCAGCTAAAGATTTAGGTCGGAATCGCTATGAATTAGCGGTAAATGATTAAGTAAATTTTATTTTATTTTGATAATAAATTATTTAATTATTTGTAGTTTGACTCAATAAATCTCAAGGCTTAAGTTTTTGATATCAATCACTAGCTTGCCATTGTTCAAATAATTGCTCAAAATCTTTCTTAAGCATTACAAGTATTTATAGAAAACATGGTAATATAGATATACTTGCTTTAGAGAGCGATTTGTTCTACGTAAATTCCACAATCAAAACATTTTATTAAACTTTTGGCTAAGATGCTTAACCGTAGATATACTGATATAACTTGGAATCTGCTCCATTAACTGATGGGAACGAGTGCTATGGCTACTTACCTCCGACTCACAGCGCCTGTGACTTTGCTGATTTGTTTACAACTAATCAGTAATGGTAGGGTTTGTGCCACACTTCAACCTAATGAAAATTTGAGCAGGTGGTCAGAAACTGTATTATTAGCGTCTAAGTCCCCTGTAGGGCTAAAAATTAGCCAATTTCAACCCCCACCTCCAAAGCCAGATAAAAAATCTCCTACGAAAACTGAAGCTGGTGGTGGACGCTAAGATTAGCGTAATTCTGTTTCTGTCGGGAAAGATTTTGACAAGTGATTTTGCTGGGCTAAGGTATGAACTTGCCATACTGAGTCTGGTTGAGGAAAATCGAGCCGATAGTGTCCGCCACGACTTTCTTGACGAAAAGCAGCACTCTTAAGTATTAAAAACGCTACATCAAGTAAATTTCGAGTTTCTCCCCAAGTTTTTAATTCAGTGTTAGCCCTTTCTAAGGGGAAATAAACATTTTCGGCTGGCTGTAGGTGCAGCAAGTATTGGCTAATATGTAAGTTATTAAATTCTTGCATCCATATTTCCACTTGAGCGATCGCATGATCTAAAACCTCCTGACTCCTACAAATACCAGCAGATTGCCACATCAGGCGAGGTAACTCTTGCCTTAGTGAGAGAATTTTTGCTTGTTGATCCCCATCGGAGAGAAGGGAGGAGGGAGGAGATAGGGGGGAGGAGGGAGGAGCGATCGCTGCTTCAGTTTGCTCTATCTGAATCTGGCTTAATTGAGCGCCAAAAACAATACATTCTAGTAAAGAATTGCTTGCTAAACGATTAGCACCATGAACTCCAGTACTGGCGGTTTCCCCAATTGCATACAAATTCTTAATAGAAGTACGGTTGAGCAGATCTGTGGCAATTCCGCCCATCCAGTAGTGCGCGGCTGGTGCGACGGGAATAGGTTCACGGAAAACATCAATTCCCCAATTTTGGCAGACCTGAATAATATTAGGAAATCGGTGACGGATTTTTTCTGCGGGAATTGGTCGTAAATCTAACCAAACATGATCCTTAGTAGGATCGGCTGAAGTTTTCTGCAAGTGGCTGAAAATGGCACGGCTGACAATATCTCTGGGAGCAAGTTCACCTTTGGGATGGTAATCAAATGCAAACCGCCGTCCATCTGAGTCTACTAAGTGAGCGCCTTCTCCTCTTACTGCTTCACTAATTAAAAATCTCGGCGCACCAGCTTTAGTTAAGGCTGTGGGGTGAAATTGCACAAACTCTAAGTCTCTCAGAATTGCGCCTGCACGAGATGCGATCGCCACTCCATCACCTGTACTCACTGCGGGATTAGTTGTCTGAGCAAAAACCTGACCTCCACCTCCGGTTGCCAAAACTACAGCAGATGCTCGTACCCAGGTAATTTGACCCTGATAAATTAAGCTGATTCCCTGACAATCATTTGTTTCGGGATTCATCCACAAACTTAAGGCAAATGCTTGAGAAAGCACAGTAATATTCTTGCGACTTAACACTTGATAAGTGAGAGTACTCACCATTGCCCTACCAGTAGTGTCAGCAGCATGAAGAACGCGTGGGCGAGAATGAGCAGCTTCTAAAGTTAAAGCTAAATTTTCTCCCTTGCGATCGAAAGTCACACCCATATCTACTAATGATTGGATGCAGCTTGGCGCGTGTTCTACTAAAAACTTAACAGCTTCTACATCGCAAAGACCTGCACCAGCATGAAGTGTATCTTCAAAGTGCAAAACTGGAGAATCGCTGGGGTCAACCGCAGCAGCAATACCTCCTTGCGCCCAGTCACTCGCAGACAGAGGTAAATCATCTTTACTAATTAATCCTACTTGTAAAGATGCTGGTAGGCAAAGTGCAGCATAAAGACCAGCAGCACCAGCACCTACTACCAGAACATCAAAATGTAATGGGTGATTGGTGATTGGTAATTGGTGATTGGTCATCGGTCATTGATAATTGTTAATTGTTAAATAAATAGCCCACCCCAAGAGGAGTGGGCAATCATCAAAGCTTACTGAAACTCAGTAGCTATTAGTAGACACCATTGTTATAGCGATCGCCGCCTTCCACGAAAACATCTGAAGCATCTGTCACCGTGAACTCGTCGAGATTAGCTTGTAACAGTTCTTTTTGGTGGTCAGTTAATCCTGAAATTTCCAGGACATCATCTACTTTTTCGTAGGGAGCATTATCAACAACTTTCTTTGCCAAAGTGGGATACATCCCTGGAAATTTGCGAAATGCTCGAACATTAGTGTTGTTCAAGTCGATTTTTTTGCCAAACTCAGCTAGTTTATCGTCGGCACGGTTGCGTAGAGGAGTTTCAACGGCAAACAGTGCGCTATTGTGTAGGGTTACACCAGTCAAATTAGCTGCGATCGCCTGTTCGGGCAGACTAAACCATCCTAAGCAGCCTACTACTAAAAATAGCCCTGCGAGCAAACGAGTTATTGCTTTCATCAAATTAATTCCTCCTTCCACAGCATGATTGAAGCTAGTGCTTCGTCTATTAGTTTAAGTTTTGTTTTCTATCCTCTCATCTTATTGCTTTAAAGTACCAGCAAGCCTGATGAGATGTAACAATCAAACTTATATAATGCTTATAAAATCTTTACATAGTGCTAAACTCCGACCGGAGAACCGGAGTTCTATGGCATTATAGACAAGCATCCCTGTAAAGGTTTCTAGAAAATTTTGTTATGACTCTTCGACTAGGCGACCAAGTACCCGATTTCACCCAAGATTCTACTGAAGGCACAATCAACTTTTATGAGTGGGCTGGCGATAGTTGGGTAGTATTATTCTCCCATCCCAAAGATTTTACTCCAGTTTGCACGACTGAACTAGGGGAAGTTGCCCGCCTTAAGCCAGAATTTGACAAACGCAACGTAAAAGCTCTTGCTTTGAGCGTTGACGATGTTGAATCTCACAACGGTTGGGTTGGCGATATTGAAGAAACTCAGGGACATAAGCTGAATTATCCAATTTTGGCAGATCCCGATAAGAAGGTTTCTGACCTCTACGACATGATCCACCCAAACGCAAACGCAATGTTAACAGTGCGGTCAGTATTTCTGATTGACCCTCAGAAAAAATTGCGTTTAAGCTTCACTTACCCACCCAGCACTGGTAGAAACTTTGACGAATTGATCAGAGTAATTGATTCTCTGCAACTAACAGATAACTACAGTGTGGCAACTCCTGCCAACTGGAAAGATGGCGATGATTGTGTAATTGTTCCTTCTATTCAAGATCCCAAAGAGTTGGAAGAGAAGTTTCCCAAGGGTTACAAAGCAGTTAAACCTTACTTGCGGATGACACCTCAACCTAATAAGTAAGAATAGCTTATCCAATAATCATCACTTAGATTAATTAGAACAGCCTGACTTGTAATAGTAACCACAGTCAGGCTGTTTGCTAGGTTAGTTATAAGTAAAATTTTGCTCTGATTGAGCGATGCTTACAACCAAGTTGTAAGCATCGCACTCCACTTTATTTAAAAAATCGCAAGTTATTACACTACTATCAGCCAAAATTTTAAAAGAAATATAATCTAGGTAATTTGGGAATGGATATCAAAAATGGGTTTGTAGGCTCTGTTGGTAATACGCCACTGATTCGCCTTAACAAATTTAGTGAAGAAACTGGCTGCGAAATCTTAGGAAAAGCAGAATTTCTTAATCCAGGCGGTTCTGTCAAAGATCGGGCAGCACTATATATTATTGAAGATGCTGAAAGAAAAGGTTTACTTAAGCCTGGTGGCACAGTTGTAGAAGGAACCGCAGGCAATACGGGTATTGGTTTAGCTCATATTTGCAATGCTAAAGGTTACAAATGCCTGATTTTCATTCCCGATACCCAATCTCAAGAAAAAATTGATATGTTGAGGACATTAGGTGCGGAAGTGCGTCCTATTCCTGCTGTTCCTTACAAAGACCCAAATAACTATGCCAGAATTTCTGGCACAGTAGCAGCACAGATGGAAAATGCGATCTGGGCTAATCAGTTTGATAATTTAGCAAATCGCATAGCACATTATGAAACAACTGGGGCGGAAATCTGGGCGCAAACTGACGGGAAAGTTGATGCTTGGGTAACATCTACGGGTACTGGTGGAACTTTGGCGGGGGTGTCATTGTTCTTGAAAGAGAAAAATCCGGCAATTAAAACTGTTTTAGCAGATCCGATGGGTAGCGGATTGTATAGTTACGTGAAAACAGGGGAAATTACAATTGAGGGTAGCTCAATTACAGAAGGTATAGGTAATAGCCGCGTTACTGCCAATATGGAAGGCGTACCGTTAGATGATGCTATCCAAATCCATGATACTGAGGCAGTGCAAGTAGTTTATCGCTTGCTGAGGGAGGAAGGGTTATTTTTAGGTGGTTCGACTGGGATTAATGTTGCAGCAGCAGTAGCATTAGCGAAGCAAATGGGATCAGGTCATACGATTGTGACGATACTGTGTGATAGTGGGTCGAGGTATCAGTCACGCTTATTTAATCCAGAATGGTTGGCATTTAAGGGACTTTCGCCTAATTAGGAGCAGAGTGTAAGCTGATGCAAAAATAACCTTGTTTGACATTCTCCCCGCCGCAAACGGTCGGGGATTCCTACCACTTCTGGGTTACTCTACTGTGGGTTAGAGTTCGGACTGCTTAATAATCCTTTTGTGATTAGGTATGACAGGAATTTAGTCAATAGCTCAACCCTGACTGGCGGACAATTAATATTAGTGTCAGCTAGTCCATCTAAGGTATTTTTGCAGTCAAATTTTAGGATAGGTGAACTGGTATTTGCTTCTGGAGGTTTAGACCAGAAAGGTACGAGTGGAGAGAGAGGATTATCTGGATTGCCAGCAATAGTGCGTAATTCTTCGCGCCATTGTTCATCGGGAATTTCTCGCAAAGGATAGCCAAATGAACGCAGCCAATTCACAATATCTTTAAATGGAGCAGGGTTGGGATTGACTAGGTGAAAAGCTTTTCCTAGTGATTCTTTTTGTCTGGATAAATGCGCGATCGCTTTACTGACAAAATCCACCGGAATTAAGTTCACCATTCCATCATTCTGGGGAACACTACCCATTAAAATGCAGCCTTTGAGCATTCTAAAGGTATTATCGCTGGTGTTGCCAACTCCGGTTTCGCTGTGCCAAACGATCCGACCTGGGCGATAAATACAGACAGGTATGCCGCGATCGCGTGCAATATTAATTAACTTTTCTGCTACCCATTTACTCTTGGCATAGCCTGTTTCCATAACCTCATCGGGATTGATACTGTCATTTTCGCTAATTATCTTTACTCCAGAACCTTGAGCCGGAGAAATCGCATTAGTTGTAGAAACAAAATGTACTGGTTTAAGCTTGCTTTGGCTTGCCAAACGTAAAATCTCCTGAGTTCCTAGAACGTTGGCAGGTTTGAGGGCAGAGTAGGGATAAACAAAATTTACTAATGCGCCATTGTGATAGATGATATCTATCTGATTTGCTAGTAATTGAAATTGCTCGGAGGAAAGCCCTAATAGTGGTTTAGATAATTCTCCCAAAACTGGGATAATTCTATAACTAAAAGATTCCTGCCAGAGTTCGTAAGATTCCAAACTGCTTTGAATCTTATTTTTAGCTGAATCATCACTATTAGCACGAACTAAGCAATAAATATCGGCTTGAGTTTGTGTTAAAAGTTCTTGCAGTAAGAAAGTACCTAAAAAGCCTGTTGCTCCAGTTAAAAAGATAGCATTTGGCTCAGTTGTAGACCAAGTAAAGGGAGTTTCGGCACGAATAGCAGAATCTAAAATTGCTTCGGCATTGAGATCGATAGGGGAAGCAATTACTCTAACATTTCCTGTTGCTATAGTGCTGTCGATGCTTGCGGCTAATCCAGCTATAGTAGGAGTTTCAAACAGCACACTTAAGGGTAAATCAATTTCAAAAGTCTCCCGTACTCGGACGACTAACTGCGTCATCAGTAAAGAATGCCCGCCTAACTCAAAGAAGTTATCTTCAACACTTACTCGCTGCAAACCTAAAAGTTCTGTCCAAATTCCTGCTAACACTTCTTCAATGGGAGTGCGAGGAGATACAAAAGCTTGTTTCTCGCTTTGCGCTGGTGCTGGTAAGACTTGGCGATCTATTTTGCCGTTGGCAGTTAAGGGTAGAGATTTTAGCACTACAAAGGCAGAGGGAATCATATAATCTGGCAACTTCGCTTTTAAGAAATCACGCAGAGATGATTTTAAATTTTGTAGAGACTTTGTATGCAACATCTCTACATTAGCGACGATGTAGGCAACTAAACGTTGATCTCCAGGGATATCTTCGCGCTGAATAACAACAGCTTGCGATACATCTGGATGCTGGCTTAATACGGCGGCAATTTCTTCTAATTCAATGCGGTAGCCTCTAACTTTTACCTGATTGTCAGTACGTCCGAGAAATTCAATGTTACCGTCTGGTAAGTAGCGGGCTAAATCGCCAGTTTTGTAGAGGGGATTTAATTTTGGATTATTGGTAAAGGGATTAGGAATGAATTTTTCCCTAGTCATTTCGGGACGATTTAAATAACCACGCGCTACAGAAGCACCGCCGATATACAGTTCGCCTTTAACACCGATAGGAACGGGTTGCAGATGTTTGTCTAGTAAATAAATCTGCGTATTGGCAATAGGACGACCTAATGGAACTGTTGCTGAGTGGCGATTATCGCTGTCTTTCCCTAGTGTATAAGTCAGGACACCAACAGTTGCTTCGGTAGGCCCATAGTGGTTAATAACGGTGCATTCAGGCGCTAACTGTTGAATTTTTTCGATTAATTTCCAGGGTGCTGCTTCGCCTCCCAAAATTAATTTTTGTCGTGGCAGAATTGATTTGAACTTGGAAGAAGTAAGTAACGCTTCTAGATGAGAAGGAACAATCTTTAAACAGTCGATGGCGTGGTGATTAAAATAAGTTGCTAAGGCTTCAGGATCGGAAGCGCGTTCTTTGGCAACTATATGTAGACATCCACCTGTACAAAGTGCGGGGAAGATGGCGGTGTTGCCCAAATCTGCCGCAATAGTGGAAACTGTGGCAAAACTTGCACCTGCTGGGAGATTTAAGCGTTCAAGGATGCCATCAAGGTAATTGAGTAATTGTTGATGTTCAATTGCAACACCCTTCGGCTTTCCAGTGGAGCCAGATGTATAGATGACATAAGCTAAATTTTCGCTGGTGACATCGCTTTGGGGATTTTCTTTGCTTTCTGTAGCAATGGTGTCCCAATCTTTATCTAAATAAATTACTTGGATGCTGCTTTCTTGTAAAGACGTTGTATGGAACGTCTCTACAAATAATTGTTGTTGAGTTAATAAAATTGAAGTTTGGGCATCCTCTAACCTTAAATTTATATTCTCTGCTGGTAAAGCGGGATCTAGCGGCAGGTATGCGCCGCCAGCTTTGAGAATACCTAATAGAGCAACGATCACTTCTAAGGAACGCTCTAGACAAATTCCTACTAATACTTCTGGTTTAACTCCCAGTTTTTGTAGGTAATGAGCGAGTTGATTTGCACGGGCATTTAGTTCCGCGTAGGTTAATTTTTGGTCGTCAAATACAACTGCAATACTGTCAGGCGTGCGCTGTGTTTGTTCTGCAAATAGCTGGTGAAAGCATTTATGCGTGCGTTGTTGTAGAGACGTTGTATGTAACGTTTCTACATTTACATTATTGAACTCGATTAGTAGTTGGTGAAGGTGGCGATCGCTCAATACTCCTAACTTACTAATCTCACTTTCAGGATTAGCGATCGCACTTTCTACTAAGGTTTTAAAATGTTCGGCTAATCGTTTGATATCTTCAACACTAAACAAGTTAGCGTCATAGTCAAAAGCAGCAACTAAACTATCTTCTTGCTGAATACAGGAAAGTCTAACTTTAAAACGGTCAGTGCAAGCAAACTGCTGATAAATTGAGAAGGTAATGTTACCAGCAGAATACTTTGGTGTTTCTGCTTGGAACTCAAAGCTAAAAGGTAAGTAAACTGAATCAGGATTAATATTTTGCGATTCAGCCAAGTTGTGCCAGGAGAAATATTCTTGCCATTCCTCTGCTTCTTGGACTGATTTGTTAATTTGTTGCAAGAATTCTTTAAATGAGAAGCTTTTTTCTAACTTCGCAGACAGTGGTAAATATTTAGTTAGCAGCCCAATTACTGTTTCTAATTCTTCATATTTGCGCCCGTTTGCAGCTATACCGATAATTAGGTGAGATTCTTCGGTAAATCTCCACAATAAAACCTGCCAGCAAGTTACTAAGAAATTAGCAACTGATGAATCGTATTTTTGTGCGATCTCGTCTATTTGTGTTATCAAGCTAGAATCAATCTTGAACTCATAAGAACCAACTTGGAACTTAGGAGAATCTGCCAGCAATTTATTTTCAAAAAGCAAGCTTACTTCTGGTAATGCAGACAAATTATATTTTCCCCAATATTTCTTACCTAATTCTGCGTCTGCATCTTCTAATAATTCATTCTGCCATTCAGAAAATTGTAAATATTGTACTATTTCTTCATCGGGTAGTTCTATCCCTTGGCAACAAGCCTTATAACACTGGCTAATTTCCTGAACTAAAATTTTAATCGTATAGCTATCAGCACAAAGAGCAGGTAAATTTAGTAACAGAATATGCTTATTAGCTGAGAGATTAATTAATGAAGAATGTAATCCTAAACCTTGTTCAAAGTTGCTGAATATTAACCTTGCTTCCCGAAGTAAAGATTCAATTTGGTTGAATTGTGCTTGCGAGTTGTGAGCGCTTAAATCAATCTCTTGCCAAAAGAGGGGACTTTTTTCATTTATAACCTGTACAGGTGTTTTAACTCCTGTTGGTTTTAAGAAATGAGTGCGGAGGATTTCTTGACGGCTGACAACTTGTTCTAAAGCTGATTTAAGGATATCTTTTTTTAGATTACCTTCTAAGAGAATAGCAGCTTGAACACAGTAAACTAAACTGTCTTGTTGTAAAGACCAAACCCGCTTTTGTTGAGGGGAAAGACGAAAACCGTTAATGATTCTTTCTTGAACTTGCATTGTGTTATTTTACCTATTTATTAAAACCCCGCAGGCTTTTATCCTCAGTCCGCGCAGGCGAACTTTGTTTGTCTAGCTCTACCCTTCATGGTTTGGGCTGATATTTGGCGCAATTTCTATATCTTTACTATTAACAATTTCGCCCATTGCAACAACAATTTTACGCTGCCCTACATAAGGATTTCGTGCGTGTGCCGCTAGCATATTGTCGAGCATAATAATATCGCCTTTTTGCCAAGTAAAAGCAACTTCAGCTTGCTTGTAAATAGCAGTGATTTCATCAATTACTGATTGTTCAATTGGCGTACCATCACCGTAATAAACATTACGCGGTAGGTTTTCTTCACCAAATAATGAAAGTAATGATTCGCGTACTGATGTATCTAAATAAGCGAGGTGATGCAACATAATTTGGTTGAAGAATAGCCATTCGCCTGTTTTTGGATGTTTAGCGATCGCTTGCCGAATTTCTCTTGTTTTTAAACCGCCATCTGCTTTCCATTCCAACTCAATTCCGTTCTGATTACAAAAGCTTTCAACTGCTAATTTATCGCTGGTATGGAAGAAATCTTGCCAACTTACATCTAATCCGTTGGTGTAGTTGCGAACATACATTAAGCCTTTTTTGGAAAATTTATCTCTAACTTTAGAGTCGAGGAGTTGATAAACTTTGCGACAATCAACTATTGGCGTTTCTCCCCGTTCCTGCGCTGGTTGTACACAGTAAAACCAAATTTTCATTGGCCAACGGTGCATATGAGAGCTTTCATTGTGGAATAAAATTGCTTTATCGGCTGGATAAGGCGTGGAACCGTAAACTTTACCGCCTACTCCTTCACGAGGTAAGTCGCCATATTCACCGAATAATTCAGAGCAAATAGCTTGAGCGAAGTTTTCAAAATCTGCCACCGCAGTGGCGTTAAATTCTCTAAATAAAATTGCACCGTGTTTTAATAATTCTTGTTCAATAAATTGATGATTATTTTTCGCCCAATCTATTAAATCTATATCTGCTACATTTGGCTTAATCACTAAAGGTAGTTTTTGGTCAGGCTGGAAATATTCCGACTTAATCAATTCTTCCTGGGGGAAGGCGACAGCTTTAGGCTTAACAAATTTAAATTTCTTACGATTTGCTTCTTGTCGCTGTTGTTGTTCTTGAATTTGTGTCATCTTTTCTGATTCAGTAAGAAGTTCTAAGGTATTGATTCTGGCATCAGGTTGAGCAGAAATGCTGGCTAATAAAGTTTCAAAATATTGTGACAGACGAGAAATTGTGGCGCACTCAAATAAGTCTGTGTTGTATTTCCAAGTACCAATGATTCCTGTTTCGGTTTCTTCCGCAAATAAAACTAAATCGAATTTAGCTGTTTCGTTACCGACTTCTAGGGGAGTTAACGTTATGCCTGGAAGTTCTAAAGCTGGCATTGGGGCATTTTGCAATACAAATAACACCTGAAATAATGGTGCTTGGCTGGATTTACGTTCCGGTTGAAGTAATTCGACTAGCTTATTGAAAGGTAAATCTTGATGTGCATAAGCTCCTAATGATTTCTCGCGTACTTGTTGCAATAATTGTCTAAATGTAGGATTGCCGCTTAAGTCACTGCGTAAAACTAAGATATTAATAAAGAAGCCAATTAAGGGTTCAATATCGGCACGATTCCGGTTAGCAACATCAGTACCAATAGCAATATCATCTGCACTTGTATAATGGTGTAGCAGCGTGTTTAAAGCTGCTAGCAATGTCATGAATAAAGTAGCGTTTTCCTGGCGACTTAAAGCCTTAAGTTTAGTAGTTAAGTTAGCAGGTAAGATGAAAGACTGAGTAGCAGCTTGGAAGGTAGGCGTAGGTTTTGGAGGCAGTTGTTCGGGGAATTTGAGAACAGGTAATTTACTGCCTAATTGTTGTTTCCAATAATCTAGTTGGGTTTGTAAGGGAGAATAACCATTTTCTTGGGTAGTTTCCAGCCAATTTCGCTGCCAAACAGCAAAATCAGCGTATTGGATCGGTAATTCTGTTAAAGGTGAAGGTTTACCAGCAGAGAAAGAGGTGTAGAGTGCTGCTAATTCTCGAACTAATACACCTATTGACCAGCGATCGCTAATAATATGGTGCATAGTAAATAGCACTGCATATTCTGTTTCGCCTAACTGAATTAAGGTTACTCGCAGCAAAGGTGCTTGAGTTAAGTCAAAAGAACGTTGTGCTTCTGCTGTTGCTAATTGCTGAAGCTTTTGTTCTTGTTCAGTTGCAGGTAAATTTTGTAAATCTACTACGGGTAAGCTCAAGGCTAAACTTTCAGCAATAATTTGAACTGGTTGCCCTTGAACAACATTAAAACTGGTTCTTAAAACTTCGTGGCGTTTGATAATCTCGTTAAGACTTTGTTCCAATGCTGCTATATTCAACACCCCTTGAAGGCGTACAGCAGACGGAATGTTATAAGCAGGGTCGCCAGGTGTTAATTGATCTAAAAACCACAAGCGTTCTTGTGCAAAGGATAAAGGTAATTTGTTTTGGCGGGAAACGTGCTGAATAAGCGTAATTTCGGGTTTTTGAGCGTTGTTATTGAGAATGCGTTGGCTACGCCCGCCGCCTTTTGCGGCATCGCTTAAACCAGCTATAGTAGGCGACTCAAACAAATAGCGTAAAGGTAATTCCACACCAAAAGCTTCCCGCAGGCGAGAAACCACCTGAGTTGCTAAGAGAGAATGTCCGCCCAAATCAAAGAAGTTATCATCAATGCTTACTTGCTGGATTCCTAGCACCTCCCTCCAGATATCAGCAATTATCTCTTCAGTAGGATTGCGAGGAGCAACAAAACTACTGTCTACATTGTGTCTGGTGGTATCGGGTGCGGGTAGGGCGCGACGGTCAATTTTACCGTTAGTATTTACAGGAATTGCTTCTAGCCCTACAAAGGCTGAAGGAATCATATATTCTGGTAATTTTTCCTTGAGGAACCCACGTAGAGAATTTGTATGCAACGTCTCTACATTGGGGACAATGTAAGCAACAATGCGCTTATCACCTGGGTTATCCTCTCTGGCAATAACAACTACTTGTTGAACTTCTGGGTGTTGACTAAGTACCGCTTCAATTTCACCTAGTTCGATGCGGAAACCGCGAATTTTTACTTGATGGTCGATGCGTCCAAAAAATTCAATTGTTCCATCTGGAAGGTACCGGGCTAAATCACCAGTTTTGTAGAGACGCTCCGATTTTGGATTTACAAATGGATTGGAAATAAATTTTTCTGCTGTTAGTTCTGCTCGATTTAAGTAGCCTCTAGACAAGCCAGCACCACCAATATGCAATTCACCAAAGACACCGACAGGGACGGGCTGTTGATGACGGTCTAAGATGTAAATCTGAGTGTTGGCAATAGGGCGACCAATAGTAATAGATTGAGCTTCTGTCTCAATTTGGCAAATAGTAGACCAAATTGTAGTTTCAGTCGGGCCATACAAGTTCCACAAGCGATCGCATCTTACTAACAATTGATTCGCTAACTCTCGTGGTAAGGCTTCGCCGCCGCAGAGTATATTTAAATTTTTCTGACCTTGCCATCCTGCTGCTAACAACATCCGCCAAGTGGCAGGCGTAGCTTGCATAAATGTTGCGCCAGATTCGTTCAAACTTGTTGATAATCGAACGCCATCAATAGTAACTTCTCGGCTAGCAATAACAACTCGCGCACCTACTATCAGTGGCAAAAATAGTTCTAGGGTGGCAATATCAAAAGATAAGGAAGTTACGGCTAGTAGAGTATCTGTTGCTGTAATTCCTAGTTTCTCTCGCATGGAATTTAGGAAATTGACCACAGCCCTATGGCAAATTTGTACTCCTTTAGGTTTTCCTGTCGAACCAGAAGTATAAATTACATAAGCAAGATTTGACGAATTGGGAGCGAAATTAAAACTTTCACTTTCTATGAGATCCCAATCGTTATCTAGGCAAACAATTTCAGCATTGTGTCTGGGCAGATAATCTATCAGATCTTTTTGAGTTAGTAACACCCTAACTTGAGAATCTTCTAACATCAAAGCTAAACGTTCTGGGGGATATGCTGGATCTAGGGGAAGATATGCGCCGCCCGCTTTGAGAATACCCAATAAACCTATGAGCATTTCGAGCGATCGCTCTACACAAATACCTACAAGTATCTCTGGTTTTACACCTAATTTTCGCAGGTAATGTGCTAGTTGATTAGCTCGTTGATTTAGTTCTTTATATGTAACTTTTTGGTCACTGAATACTACAGCAATTTTGTCAGGATTTTGCTCGACTTGCTCCTCAAAAAGCTGATGCAGGCATTTATTCTGTGAATAATCTGTTGGCGTGTTATTCCAATCTACTAATATTTGTTGCTGTTCTGTAGCTGTCAGTAACGGTAATGTAGAAATAGGGCAATCTGGATTAGCAGCAATGCTTTCTAGCAAAATTTGAAAATGTCTTGCCATGCGCTGAATTGTGCTGGCATCAAACAAGTCTGTGCTGTATTCAAATACACCGCTAATGCCGTCAGCTTCTTCCCACAAGTCTAGTGATAAATCAAACCGCGATGTTTTGCGTTCTAATTCTTCAGGCGTGAGAGTAACTTCTGGTAGTTCTAAAGTCGGCATTTTGATGTTACGCAGACCGAACAATACCTGAAAGATTGGGTTATGACTGAGGTCGCGATTTGGTTGTAGAACTTCAACTAGCTTTTCAAATGGTAAATCCTGATGTTTGTATGCGCCTAAAGCTGTTTCTCGGACTCGCGTTAATAAGTCTTTGAAGGTGGGTGTACCAGATAAATCGGTACGCATTACCAATGTGTTAGTAAATAATCCAATTAATTTTTCGATTTCTTGGCGCTGACGGTTAGCAATGGGAGTACCAACTAAAATATCTTCTTGCCCTGTGTAGCGGTAAAGCAAGATGTTGAAAGCTGCCAGCAGTGCCATAAATAAAGTTGCACCCTGCTGCTGGCTTAATTGTGTTAGCGCTTGAGTGAGGTTTGGGGGTAAAACAAACTTTTCTACCGCACCTCGGAAATTTTGCACTGCTGGACGCGGGCGATGCCTACGGCGAGCTTCGCTAACGCTTGGCAAATTTAAGATAGGAAGGTCGCCACCCAGTTGCTTTTGCCAATATTCCAGTTGGGTTTCTAATTCTTTTCCTTGCAACCACTGGCGCTGCCAAACGGCAAAATCAGCGTATTGAATAGGTAATTCAGGTAACGATGTAGAGAGGTTCTCTGCAACGTCTTTACGAGCAAATGTAGAGTATAGCGTTGCTAATTCTTGAATCAAGATTCCCGCAGACCAACCATCAGAGATGATGTGGTGCATACAGAATACTAATAAATATTCTGATTCATTTAGATGTAGCAAGCTGACTCGCAATAAAGACCCTGTTTGCAAATCAAAGGGGCGATCGGCTTCTTGATTGACTAATCGCTGTACTTCTTGCTCTCGAAGACTTTCAGGTATTTCCCTTAAATCAATGATGGGAATCGTCAATGTAAGACTGGGGGCAATAACCTGTACAGGTTGCCCATCTACTACCTTAAAATTTGTGCGTAATATTTCGTGCCGTCTGAGGATTTCGTTAATACTTTGTTCGAGTGCGATCGCGAAGCGCTGCGGCGAAGCGCAGATCGTATTTAATTTGCCAGTGACACGACCCACTGAACAAATATTATATGTTGGGTTGCCAGGATCTAATTGGTCAAAAAACCACAACCTTTGTTGAGCAAAAGATAAAGGAAAACAGTTAGAATCACGGCTTTGGCGAGTAATTTCTATTGGTTTGATATTTTCTGTTTTTTGATTCAGGCGTTGTAATAATAAGGCACGTTTTTCGGGGGAAAGTTCAGCAATACGATTAATTAGGCTACTCATTAGTTAATTCCTCCATTTGCAAGTAATTTTTGAACTTCTTCTGCGGAAAGTTGTTCCAGTTCTGCAACCATTTCAGCCATCATTTTTTCATCTACTTGTTCAGATAATTTTTGAGCAATTACTACAGCTAAATCGGCAACGGTAGGTGCTTCAAATAAATGATGTAAAGGTAAATCAATTTGGAAGGATTGGCGCAGGCGGGAAATCACTTTAGTAGCGAGTAATGAATGTCCCCCCAACTCAAAAAAATTGTTGTAAATTCCTACTTGTTCAATTTTTAAAACTTCTGCCCAGATACTAGCTAAAGTTTCCTCAACTGGATTGCGAGGCGCAACAAAAGTATCTGTTGAAATGACTTGATCTGGTGCTGGTAGTGCTTGCCAATCTATTTTGCCATTAGCAGTTAAAGGTAAAGTCTTTAGCTGTACAAAAGCTGACGGAATCATGTAATCAGGCAGTTTTTGTTGCAAAAGCTCCCGCATTGAGTTTGTATGCAGCTTCTCTACGCTTGGGACAATGTAAGCAACAATGCGTTTTTCTCCAGGTACATCTTCTCGCGCAATGACTACTACTTGTTCGATATCTGGATGCTGTCTGATTGTTGCTTCAATTTCACCTAACTCAATACGAAAACCGCGAATCTTAATTTGATTGTCAATTCTGCCTAAAAATTCAATATTTCCATCCGGTAAATAACGGGCTGCATCCCCAGTTTTATAAATGCGGGCATTGGGGCGATCGCTAAATGGATTAGCAATGAATTTTTCTGCCGTTCTTTCCGGTTGATTTAGATATCCTCGCGCTAAACTATCACCCCCAATGTAAAGTTCTCCTGTGACACCTATTGGTACAGGTTGAAGTTGAGAATCGAGGATATAAATTTGAGTATTGGCTATAGGGCGACCTATGGGAACTATCTCAGAAAGATGACGTAAGTTGTTATCGTCAACTTGATAAGTGAGTATCCCTACAGTTGATTCTGTTGGCCCATAGTGGTTAATAATTACGCAATCAGGGGCATATTTATGAATGCGATCGACTAAATCCCAGTTACTAGCTTCACCACCTAAAACTAAACGCTTACGAGGTAAGATTGATGCGGCTTTAGGAGATGTTAATAAAGCTGCTAGATGAGAAGGGACAATTTTCAGGCAATCAATAGAATGAGCCTCAAAATATGCTGCTAGTGTTTCGGGATCAGAGGCTAAATTTTGAGGGATTATATGTAAGCAACTACCTGTAGATAAAGCGGGAAAAATAGCCGTATTTCCCAAGTCGGCAGCAAAGGTAGAAACCATTGCAAAATTAGAATTAGCGGGTAAATCTAACCTTGGTAAAATGCCATATAGATAATTAAGTATCTGCTGATGTTCAACCGCAACTCCTTTAGGTTTGCCAGTAGAACCAGATGTATAAATTACATAAGCTAGATTTTCTGCTGTGGTTATACTGGTGCAATTTTGATTGCTTTCTTTAGCAATTTCATACCATTCTTGCTCAAGATTAACTACCCGTGTTACCTGTTCGTGTAGAGGCTTTGTCTGCCAGGTTTCTACAATATTTTGTTGTGTTAACACTACTGATGCTTGGGCATCTTGTAACATCAATGCTAGGCGTTCGGCTGGCATTGCGGGATCTAGCGGTAAATATGCACCACCAGCTTTTAAAATAGCTAGTATTGCTATTATTATTTCTAAAGAACGTTCTAAACAGATACCAACTATTACTTCTGGTTTAACTTTTATTTTTTGTAAATAACGAGCTAATCTATTGGCACGTTCATTTAATTGCTGATAAGTTAGCTTTTGATTTTCAAATACAACTGCAATATTATCTGGTGTAAGTGCTGCTTGTGCTTCAAATAGTTGATGAATGCACTGCTCTTGAGGATAATCTGTTGTAGTATTGTTGAAATCAAATAATAGTTGGTGGCGATCGCGATCGCTCAATATATCCAACTTGCCAATCATCACATCTGGATTATTGACAATACTGGTCAACAAGGTTTCAAAATATTCTGATATCCATTTGATATTTACTGAAGTAAACAAGCTGGAATCATAATAAAAATCTGCATTAATATGATTTTCTGTTTGCACACAGGAGAGTTTAAGCTTGAATTTTGTAGTACAAGCATATTGTTGGTATATAGAAAAGGAAATATCAGCTTCGTAATATTTCTTTATTCTTTCTTGAAACTCAAAACAAATAGGCAAAAACGGTAATGCTTCATTGAGATTATCTATATTTGCTAAATCTTCCCAATGAAAATATTCTTGCCATTTTTCAGCATCATTTACTAGCTGTTCAACTTGCTGTAATAACTGATTAAATTTAACTCCTGCTGTTAAGTTGCCATCTATTGGTAAATACTTCGATAGCAATCCTAATGCTGATTCTAATTCTTCATATTTCCTGCCATTACAAGCAATGCCTATAATCGTTGTCGTTTGCTGCGTAAGTTTCCAAATTAATATGTTCCAGCAAGTTAATAAGATTACTGAAGATGTAGTCTTGTATCTAGCTGCTATTGATGATATTTTTTCAGCTAAATCACTGCTAACTCTTAATTCTAAAACTTTGGGATTAAATTCTAAACCTTGAGCGAATTTAAGTTCGCCAGGTAACTTAACATTAGCTAAATTATTAAAATCTATTTTTTGCCAATATTCTTTACCTATGACAGTATCTTCTGAATTCAATAAGTCATATTGCCATTCGGCAATGTCGGCATATTGAATAGGCGTATCTTCCAGATTTTTACCCTGTAAACAAGCTGAATAACAACTGCTAATTTCTTGAATTAAATTTAGCAACGTAGAACTATCTGCATTCATAGCAGATAAGCTTAAAAGTAATATATGCTTATTTAACGACCAAGTAACTAGAGAAACAGACAAAACTGTAGTTATTTCAGAAGTCAAAGATTGCTGACTAATCTCATGTAACAAAAACTCGGTTTTATTTTCTTGTTCTTCTTGAGAAATGCCAGTTAAATCGTAATTATATATATCAATATCGCTAGAATCATTAATTACTTGCAAAGGGATTGTCATTCCAGGTAAACACTGAAAAGTAGTGCGAAGGATTTCATGGCGATTTACGACATTTTGCAAGGCATTATTCAAAATCCCCTGTTCAAGATTGCCTTCAATTAACACTGCACATTGGACACGATAAGGCAAGGGTGAATCAATTTGCTGCAATGTCCAAAGATACTTTTGTTGTGGAGAAAGACGAAACCCCTCTAGTGTTGAGTTTTGCATATTTACAGTTCCTTTTCTGTTATTTAAATATTTTGATAACTAAATGCTTCTGCCATTCCCACAACAACCTTGCGCGAACCAGAAAATGGCGTGCGTCCATGACTAGCTAACATATTGTCTAATAACAATACATCTCCTGCTTGCCAAGGAAAGATGATTGTTTCTTGTTGATAAGCTTGACGAATTTCTGCTAAGACATCATCTGCAATTTTTGAACCATCACCGTAATAAGCGTTACGTGGTAAATCTTCCTCTTTAAATGAAGATAAAACTTCTTGGCGAATACTAGGCTCTAAACTAGAAATATGAAATAAGTGTGCTTGATTAAACCACACCATTTGTGATGTTTTAGGATGTTGAGCAACCGCTTGACAAACTTGACTTGTTCTTAAGCCGTCATTACCTTTCCATTCAAAATCAATTCCTGCTTTCCGACAATAATTTTCTACCTCAGATTTGCTATCTGTATTAAAAACATTTTGCCAAGGTAAGTCTATACCTCCTCCATAGTTTCGCACATACATGACACCTTTTTCTATAAATTGATCTCTAATTTTTGGACTAATACGATTAAAAACTTTATGACTATCAGCAATGGGTGTTTCTCCGCCAACGTTGGCTTTTTTAACACAATGAAAAGCTATTTTCATTGGCCAATTAAGGCAGTAGGACATTTCGTTATGTTGGGGGATGATTTGATCTGCTGGATATTCAGTAGAAGTGTAGATATTTCCGCTAACTTGACTGCGGGGTGTGGAACGAAAAGAATATTCTACTAATTCACCTGCAATAGTTTTGATAAATTGCTCAAAACCACTGATGCCATCAACTTTAAAGTTACGAAAAAGTAGGCCGCCATGCCATAAAAGTTGTGAGTCAATAAAACGTTGATTGTGTTCCGCCCAAGTGACTAAATTTAATCCTTCTATGGTTGGTTCAACTAATAAAGGTAGTAAGTTAGCAGGTTTAAGAGATTGCGTTTTGATTAATGATTCTTGAGATACATTAATAGCTTTACGGCTAATAGCACCTAATTTTTTAGTGGCAAAAGGTTGTGGTTGGGAAGTGGTCATGGCTAATCCTAATTGATGATTTATAAGCTGCTGATACTTTTACGTTTAGTCATCCTTAATTTGTGGATGCTAGATTGTTTGAGTTCTTGTTCTTGGTTGAATTGATATTGGCTTTCTGCTTCAGATATGATTGCTGCTAAATCGCTAATATGGACATCGGGTTGGGCAACTATTTTGCTTAACAGCATTTCTAAGTATTCCGCCATGCGGGTAATAGTCGCTGGATCAAATAAGTCTGTTTTATATTCAAAGCAGCCTTGAATACCTTGGGGTATTTCCCATAAGTTAAGACTCAAATCATGCCTGGTAGTACCGCTATCAATATCCAGGGGAGTAAGTGTTAAACTTGGTAGCTCTAAGCTAGGAATTGGGGTATTTTGTAGAACAAACCAAACTTGGAATAAGGAATTATAGTTGAGATTACGTTCTGGTTGTAACTCCTGTACTAGCTTCTCAAAAGGTAGTTCTGGATGAGCATAAGCTTGTAGGCAAACTTGGCGCGATCGCACTAACATTTCTCTAAAACTAGGATTTCCGCTTAAATCTGCCCGTAGCACTAAAGTATTAACAAAAAAGCCTATTAATCCCTCAAGTTCAACACGGTTCCGGTTAGCAATAGGCGATCCAACTCGTATATCTTCCTGCTTTGCATAGCCGTAAAGTAAAGTTTGAAATCCTGCCAGTAATGCCATAAATAAAGTTACGTCTTCCTGCTGGCAAAGATTTTTAATTGCTTCAGTTAAGCTTAAAGGTAGTACAAATAAATGCTGCGATCCCTTAAATGTGGGAACAGTTGGGCGTACTCTATCTGTAGGTAACTCTAAAACAGGTAAAGTACCGCTTAATTGTTGTTTCCAATAAGTTAACTGTTTGTTGAGTTCTTCTCCTTGTAAATATTGACGTTGCCAAACAGCAAAATCTGCGTACTGAATAGGTAATTCAGGTAAAGGATAAGGTTTAGCAGTACAAAAAGCTGGATAAAGTGCTGCAACTTCTCGAACTAGGACACCCATCGACCAACCATCCGAGATAATGTGGTGCATTGTAAATAGCAACACATACTCGCTGTCGCTTAGTTGTAGCAACTTCCCGCGTAGTAATAACCCTTTGGTAAGGTCAAATGGTATTTGTGCTTCTTCAACAGCTAAACGTTGAATTTCAGCTTGTTGTGTTTCTGCGAAAGCTTGTAAATTAATGATTGGCAGGGTAAAAGTAGCAGTGTCAGAAATTACCTGTACTGCTTCCCCATCTACCAGCGCAAAATTAGTGCGTAAAACTTGGTGTCGCTGAATAATTTCTTGGAAAGTTTTTTCTAACGTCGCAATATTTAGCTGACCTTTGAGAGATACAGCCGCAGGTAAATTGTAGGCGGGATTACCTGGAGATAATTGATCCAAAAACCACAGTCTTTGCTGTGCAAAAGATAAAGGGCAAGGATTTAGTTGAGAACGTCGAGGAATAGTATTAGATTCCTCTGCAATTGCTGCTTCTTCTCGCAACGCTTTGAGAAGTAGTAACCGTTTCTCAGGTGAAAGATTTTTTAATCGTTCTAAGCGATTAGAGGTTGTCATCATTAACCTCCTCATTGGATGTAATCACGGGAAGCTTGGCGGCGGTTTTGATTTGATCGTTCAACACTGCATCAATATCATCTTCGGTTGTTAAAGGATTAGCCAGAACTACGCGCAATGCGACAATTGGTATTCCTACGCCATAAATCGTATTTTCTAATGTTGTGCGCGAGACGAATGTATTACCAGCTTGCTTTTGAGCATTTTGCAACAACTCATTAAAATCATTAATTGCTTGATTGTCAGATGCAGTTAATTTTCCTTGAGCCGTTTTTTGTCTAAATGGTTCTGGAATATAGCGATAAAGCAGAATATTAATTTCTGGTTTAAACAATAATTCAAATTCTGGTCTAGTGTTTATTTCGTTAGCCAGGTACTGAGCTTTTTTAATCCCCGAATCAATTAAAAATTCATAACCTTTATGCCCAATGATATTTAACGCTGCTTGTAAAAATAAGCTCATTCCTGGGCGGGAACCTTCTAAGCTGCGTTTTCCTAAATCTGGTGATTCTTTCCGAACTGTATAACGAGCGGTTTTTTCAATATATTTTGCTAAATGGGGATTTCTTAAAATCACCATGCCTAAACCCATTGGCAAATACAATTGTTTATGACCGTCAATTGTGACTGAATCTGCTAATTCTATGCCAGCGAGTTTATGTTGATTTTGCTCAGAAAAAAGAACTGCGCCACCCCAAGCAGCATCGACATGAAAATTGATATTATATTCTTGCGCGATCGCACTCATTTCAAGCAGTGGATCTATTGCGCCAGAATCAGTAGTACCAGCAATCCCAACTAAAGCAATAATTAGTTGATTGCGTTGACGACACTCACTTATTGTTTCTCGCAGTGCAGCAATATTCAGCCGATGATTTTGGTCTGTAGGAATTTTAATTAAATTGCGATCGCCTATTCCTAATAATCCCGCAGCTTTCTCAAAAGAGTAGTGCATTAAGCTAGAGCCAATTATCACCGCACCCTGATATCCATAAAAGTTTAACGCCGCAGCTAAACCTTCATTTTCTACACCACCAAAATCATCTTTTGCTCCTAATAAAGCATTCCGATAGCACCACATGGCGGTGATATTAGCCAGTGTTCCGCCAGTTACCATCATCCCCAACGTACTCTCACTATTTTGAGTATGTTGAGTATAAAAATCATCACCAAAACCGTAAATTAAGCGGTGCATCATTGCCAAAGCTTGACGCTCATAAGGGCTAAATGCTTTGGCGGTTTCCACCTTCACCACATTTTGGTTCATCGCTGTCATTAGCTTCCCTAATGGCTGGAAAAAATAGGGAAGCGAACTTGTCATGTGACCGATAAATCTGGGTGAAGATACATGGATCGAATCAGCGACAACATTAGTAGCTAAATCTTCTATATAACTATCTATGTCAGTTGGAAATAGAGGAAGTTTACTATCAGCAAATTTTTCAACAACTGATTCTAAATCTGTATCACTACTAATTTGTTTAGCTTCTAAAAAAATTTTAGTAATTGAGTCAATTTGCTTTTCTAATTCTGTTTTGGCAAAAATAGCTTCGTCAGTAACAGAAAATAAACTGATAATTTGTTCTTCAAACCTGTCCTGCAAACCACCAGAGGGCTGCACGCTTTTATAAACTTTTGACACTTCTATTGTTCCTTCATTCATTTGCTTCACTTCCTAAAATCGTGAATTATCCAGTTATTTAAAGGTGCAATACTATGAATTTAACCGGACAGGTTATCAGTAGAGATATTGCAAAAATCAGTTATTACATCTGTGTAGCCTGCGGCAACGCTGCGCGTATATCTGTGTCCATCTGTGTTACATTTGTGGTTAATTCACAATTAATTAGCTAAACTAACAACTGATTTACTATCTCCCATCCGCCAGAGATAAAAGCTTCTGTACTTCCGCATCATCAAGATTTTCCATTTTGTCTAGTAATTCATCAAGTTTGGCAGCATTAGATTTCATAAAAATTTGTGTTTCTACTATTTCAGCTAAATCTTTAATCGTGGGAGATTTAAAGAATTCTGGCAAACTTAAATCTATGCCAAATTTTTTCTTTACTCGCGATATTAACTGAGTTGCCATTAAAGAATGACCTCCCAAATCAAAAAAGTTATCGTTAATTCCTACATTCTCTACACTTAAAACTGCTGTCCAAATTTCAGCAATTTCTTGCTCAATTGGTGTTTGAGGCGCTAGAAAAACTGATTCTTGATCTGGACGATAATTATCAGGTACAGGTAATGCAAGACGATTTACTTTGCCATTTGGTGTTAGTGGTAAAGCGTCCATTTGTACAAATGCAGCAGGAATCATATACTCAGGCAAATGCTGTTTTAAAAATTGTCGCAATTCCTGAATAATTTCCGTTTGGCTGACTACATAAGCAACTAGGCGCTGATTACCAGGTGAATCTTCTCTGACAAATACAACGCTTTCGGTAACTGCGGGATATTGATTGATTAACGCTTCAATTTCACCTATTTCTATACGAATACCCCGAATTTTTACCTGATGGTCAATTCTACCTAGATATTTAATTTCTCCATTAGGTAAGTAACATCCCAAATCCCCAGTTTTATATAACTTTTCATAAATTTCAATCTGAGAATTTAATTGAGTTGTTAACGGGTTGGTAATAAATTTTTCCGTCGTTAACTCTGGACGGTTTAAATAGCCGCGTGCTAAATTCGCCCCACCAATATAAATCTCACCTTGTACACCGATGGGTACTGGTTGTAAATTGCGATCGCATATATAAACTTGGGTATTAGCAATTGGGCGACCAATAGGCACACAATCACTAAATTCACTGGTGCTAGTATCGTGCCAAGTAACGTCAGCAGCTACCTCTGAAGAACCGTAAAGGTTTATCAGTATGCTATTAGACAGTTGTTGGTAAAAACGTTGCACTAAATCTACAGAAAGTGCTTCACCGCTACTCACCCAATACTTAAGTTTAGGTAGGCGTGTATCTAAATCGCTGAATGTATCTAAGATTACCCGCAATAAGGAGGGAACTAAAACCAAGCGAGTAACATTTTGCTCAGAGAGAGTTTGAACTAATTGTTCAGGATCTTTAACTGTTATATCGGGAATAATTACTGTAGGGATGCCATGAATTAATGGCGCAAAAATTTCCCAAACAGAGTCTACAAAGTTAAGAGAAGTTTTTTGACAACAAATTTCATCAGGCGCAAATGGGTAAGGATTCCAAGTTAAGCGATTAACTGTGTTGCTATGTAAACCTAAAACACCTTTAGGCGTTCCGGTAGAGCCTGATGTATAAAGAACATAGGCAAGGTTAGAGGAATTTAAATTTACAGGATTAGTATTTACTGGGGTGGTTTCTATAGCTTCCCAATCTGTATCTAAACAAACAACATTAGCATTATGTTGAGGCAGAATTTCTAGTAGTGCTTTTTTGGTTAATAGCACTGACACTTGAGCATCTGCCAGCATAAATGCTAAACGTTCTTGGGGATAAGTTGGATCTAAAGGAACGTAAACGCCACCAGCTTTTAAGATACCGAGTAATGCAATTATAGTGTCAAGCGATCGCTCTACACAAACCCCTACTAAAACTTCTGGTTTAACACCTAAAGATTGCAAGTAATTTGCTAGTTGATTCGCCTGATGATTTAGTTCTCGATAAGTAAGTTTTTGGTTCTCACAAATAACAGCAACGGCATCTGGTGTTTTTTCTACCTGTGCCTCAAATAATTGATTAATTGTACAATTATTAATTGTAGATTGAGTTTGATTAAACTCCCCTAATATCTGCTGTAATTCAGTTTTTGTCAGCATTGGCAGCATTGCCAAAGATTGATCTGGTTCCGCAACCATACCTGCTAACAATATTTGCAGATGTCCTAACATTTGCTGAATTGTAGCAGCATCAAATCGCTGAGTATCGTACAAAATCTTTAACGATAACTCTGCGCCTGGTACTGCCATTACAGTTAGCGGATAGTTAGTTTTTTCAAAAGAAAGAACATCCTTAATTTTTAAATCTTGGCTGATCTGCTGAACCGCCGCATCTAAGGGATAATTTTCAAAAACTATCAAACTTTCAAATAATGGCACACCGCCAGCAACTTCACTCCATCTTTGGATCTCAGCTAAGGGAGTATATTCATACTGACGCGCATCGACTTGTTGCGCTTGTAGCTGCTTTAACCAAGATAAAAGAGTATCTGACGCGCCAATCTTAACCCGTACTGGCAGAGTATTAATAAACAACCCTACCATCGCATCTGAGCCAATTAAACTAGGCGGGCGACCAGAAACAGCAGTCCCAAAAACAACATCATTTTCGCCACTATAACGAGTTAATAACAACGCCCATGCTGCTTGTACTAATGTATTAAGTGTTAACTGATGCTGTCGCGCCAGAGATTGTAAAGCTGTGGTTGTTGTTGCTGATAAATGAATTTCTTGTTCGTCGTAACTTGATTGAGTATCTCCAACACTCAACTGATTTTGAGTAATTTTTAAAGTTGTAGGCGATCCAAATCCTGTTAATTTTTCTCGCCAGAAAGCCTCAGCCTGAGATAATTTCTGTTGATGCAGCCAAGCAATATAATCTCGATAAGGACGGGGACGAGGTAAAGATAATTCTTCACCTTTACAAAATGCAGAGTAATAATCAAAAATTTCCTTTAACAATATAGGATTCGACCAACCATCTAATAGGATGTGGTGGTGACTCCAAATAAAGCGATAACTATCTTCGCTTAACCTAATTAATGTTAAGCGCATGGGTGGCGTTTGTTTGAGATCGAATCCTTGTTCTCGATCTGCTTGTAGGAAAAACTCTAATTTTTGTTGCTGTTCAGTTGCGGGTATTTCTTGCCAATCATACTGTTGCCAAGGCAATTTTACCTGGCGCTGGACGGCTTGTACAGGTTCTTTGATGCCTTCCCAAATAAAGCAGGTGCGTAAAATCGGATGCCGATCAATTACCTGCTGCCAAGCGCGTTGGAAAAACTCAACATTTAGGTTGCCTTGGATGCTACAACTTAACTGCTCAAAATAAACCCCAGAATTAGGCTCATAAATTGTGTGGAAAAGCATCCCCTGCTGCATGGGCGAAAGGGGATAAAAATCTTCAACGTTACCTTTGCCCATTTTAAACCTCTCCTATTGCTGTTAAAATTTCGTCTAAATCTGATTGATCCCATTGACTCCACTGAAACTCGGAGAAGTCAGAAGGGGTATAGCCTCCAGCTTCGGGAGATTGACAGTGGGAAATAAGCGATCGCAAAAAATCTAAATAACTCTCAGCTAAACGCTCAACTGTTGCACGTCGATAAATTTTCTCGCTGTATGTCCAATCAATTTGTAATTTTCCACCGCTAACAAAACCGTTAATTTCTAATAAATAAGAGCGATTTCCTTTAGGACTAAATGCGGAACCAGATGGATCTTGAGTTAATCCAAATAAAGATGATTCTGGTAAAGCTTGGTCAAGTTGTCCAAAGTAATTAAAATTGACCTCTGCCTTTGGACAGGTGTGCAGTTGTTGAGCAATGTTACTCAAGTAGCGTAAAATCCCATAGCCGATGCCACGATTGGGAATACTACGCAACTGTTCTTTTACTGCCTTCAAAGCTTCTCCAGGGTTAGCTGCATCTGTAAGTTGCAACAACACTGGAAATACAGAAGTAAACCAACCAACAGTACGCGATGAATCTACATCATCAAAAATTTCTTCGCGCCCGTGTCCTTCTAAATCTACAAGTAATTTGCTGTTGTTTGTCCACTGGGCAAAAGCTTGAACTAATGCTGTTAATAATACATCATTAATTTCTGTGCGATAAGTTTTAGGAACTTCTTGCAATAAGGCTTGAGTTTCTTCCTGACTCAGCAATACAGAAACATTAGCGGCTGTTGCTACTGTATTACTTCCTTCTGGATAGTCTACTGGTAAGCAACTAACAGGTTTTTGTAATGCTAACCAGTAATTTAACTCTGAGTGCAAGGTTGAAGATTGCGCGTAGTTTACTAAACTTTCAGCCCAATATTTAAAAGAAGTTGTTTTTGCTGGCAGTTTGATCGCTTCACCACGATTTAACTGTTCGTAAGCTGTTTGTAAATCGGATATTAAAATTCTCCAAGAAACACCATCAACCGCTAAATGATGGATCACAATTAATAAGCGACTTGCTTGGGTTGCGCCTAAATCAAACAAAGCTACCCGTACTATTGACCCTTGGGCTAAATTTAAACTAGCTTGGATTTCGCTGGCGGTAGATGCGATCGCATTTTTTTGTTCATCGACTGATAGTGCTGATAAATCTATCTGTGTAAACGGCACAATATTATCGGGTTCTGCATTAAATTGTTGCCAACCCGATTCTGATTGCACAAACCTTAAGCGTAAAGCATCGTGATGTAACAATAACTGCTGTATGGCTTGTTGCAACAAAGTTACATTAACTGGTTGCCGCACTTCTAACAAAACTGCTTGATTCCAGTGATGAGGATCGGCAAAATCTTCCTCAAAGAACCAATGTTGAATTGGTGTTAAAGGTAGTTGACCAACTACTAAATTTTGTTCAGCTTGAAGTGTTTGGGTTGTACCTACTACTACTGCTAACTCGGCAATTGTTTGATGCTGGAATAACAGTTTAGGCGTTAGTTGTAATCCTGCTTGATTAGCTTTAGAAATAATTTGAATACTCAGGATAGAATCGCCACCCAACTCAAAAAAGTTGTCGTGGATACCTACCTGTTTAATGCCAAGAACTTCTGCCCAGATACTAGCTAGTTGTTCTTCTACACTACTGCGAGGAACTACTAAAGCTGTTTCTAGTTCTGGTCTACTTAAATCTAAAGTTGGTAGCGAGTTCCTATCTACTTTACCATTCGGTGTTAGTGGTAATTCTTCTAACACGACAAAAGCAGCAGGGATCATGTAATCAGGTAAACGCTCTTGTAAAAATTGGTGCAGTTCGCTAGTTGTTGGCGATTTGCCTGAATGCGGAACAACATACGCTATAAGTCGCTTGCTTCCCGATTCGTCCTCTCGATCCACAACAACAGAAGATTGGACAGCTACGTGCTGAGACAATACAGCTTCAATTTCTGCTAGCTCAATACGGAAACCGCGAATTTTTACTTGATAATCGAGGCGACCAATAAATTCAATATTACCGTCAGGTAAATAGCGAGCTAAATCTCCGGTTTTATACAAACGTAAACTTTGATTTGAGCCATTAAAAGAATGATCAATAAACTTTTCTGCGGTTAATTCAGGGCGATTTAAATAACCACGCGCCAAACCTGCACCACTAATATATAGTTCGCCAGGTACATTAATCGGGACTGGCTGTAGGTGCTGATCTAAGATATAAATCTGAGTATTAGCAAAAGGTCTACCAATAGGTAGCAACTGATCGCCTAGTAAATCTATGGCTGTGCTTTCAAAATAGGAATTATCAATAGTAGCTTCTGTTAAACCAAAAGAGTTAATTACTATTGTTTGTTCGCTACAAAATTCACGCACTTTTTTGTACTCTGAGCCATACCAACTGTCTGAACCACAGACAATTAGTTTCATAAAGTCGAGGCGCTGTTTGCTTGTCTCTAAATATTGCAGTAAGTTCCTTAAAACGACAGGCACAAATTCTGCACAGTCGATTTTTTCCCGCACCATTAGCTGATAAAGCATTTGGGGAGACAATAGCAAGTCACGCGGACATAGCACCAACTTACCCCCAGAACACAAAGCCCGCACCATGTCTCCAGTAAAGACATCGAATGAGAAGCTTGCCATTTGCAGGTGACAAGTTGCAGTGGTTCGGAGTTGGTAAGCTTGTTCCCAAGCAAAGTAAGCATTAGCAAGGCTGCGATGTTCGATCTGCACGCCTTTAGATTTACCTGTGGAACCAGAGGTATAGATTGTATAAGCTAAATTATTAGGCTTAACATTAATTGCAGGATTGTCTTGATTTTCAGATGCTATAGTTTCCCATTTATCCAAGCAAATGACTTTACCATTGCATTGTGGTAGCCACTCTAAAAGTCGCTGTTGAGTTAATAAAACAGAAACTTCAGCATCCTCTAACATGAATGCTAAACGCTGCTGAGGATAACAGGGATCTAATGGTAAATAAGCGCCACCTGCTTTGAGTACGCCTAGCATCGATATGATAATGTCGAGCGATCGCTCTACACAAATCCCCACTAAATCATCAGCACCTACGCCCAATTTTCGTAAGTAATGCGCTAATGAATTAGCTTTTTGATTCAGTTGTCGGTAAGTAAGTTGTTGATGCTCAAAAACTACGGCGATCGCATCAGGTGTACGCTCTACTTGCTGCTCAAATAACTGATGAATTAATACTTCTGGATAGGCAATTTTAGTATCATTCCATGCTAATAATTGCTGCTGCTCTGCCTGTGTCAGCAACGGTAAATGAGAAATGCTTTGATCGGGATTGGCAACAATACTTGAAAGTATTGTTTGCAAATGCCCCAGCATTCTAGTAATAGTTGCTGCGTCAAATAAATCAGTGCTGTATTCAATTGATGCCTTTAATTTTTCTCCTACTTCCTCCATATCTAAACTCAAATCAAACTGGGTTGTTCCCCGCTCAACTTCCAGCAAACTTAAATTTAATCTAGGTATTTCTAAAGGAGGCATAGGCGCGTTCCTTAATTGGAACATTACCTGAAATAAGGGATTACGGCTAAGACTACGAGTAGGCTGTAATTCTTCTACTAACTTTTCAAACGGTAAATCTTGATGATTGTATGCTCCTAGCGTCACCTCGCGCACTCGTCGCAACAACTCACGAAAACTAGGATTACCCGATAAATTTGTGCGAATAACTAATGTATTAATAAAAACTCCAATTAGTTCTTCAATTTCAGAGCGGTTGCGGTTAGCAATTGTAGAACCTACAACTATATCTGTCTGCCCTATGTAGCGACACAGCAACGTTTTAAATGCCGCCAAGAGGGTCATAAACAAAGTTACATCCTCCTGCTGACTGAGTTTTTTCAGTGCTGTAGTTAATTCTTGGGGTAGTAAGATTGCTCGCGTAGCACCGCAACTTGTTTGGATTGCAGGTCTAGGTTTATCAGTTGGCAGTTCTAATAAAGGTGGTAATCCCTCTAGTTGTTGCCGCCAGTAAGATAGCTGATTGTTCAGTACATCGCCTTGTAACCATTGTCTCTGCCAGATAGCAAAGTCTGCATACTGAATTGGTAACTCTGGTAAATTAGATTCTTTACCAGTAGAAAAAGCTTCATATAATGCTGCTAATTCTTTAATCAGCACACCTATAGACCAACCATCTGAGACAATGTGGTGCATTGTCAACAGTAAGACGTATTGCCGATCATCTAATTTCAGCAACTTTGTTCTTAATAAAAGATCTTTTTCTAAATCAAATGGTTGTCTATCTTCCTCAATAGCTAAACGCTGAATTGTTGCTTGTTGTTCGTTTGGTGCTAATTGAGTTAAATCAATAATTGTTAAATTTAAGTGACAAGCATCCGCAGGCGCGATCGCTTGAATCAATTTACCATCAACATTAGTGAAATTAGTTCGTAATGCTTCGTGACGCTGTGCGATCGCATTAAAAGTCTGCTCCAAAACAGCTACATTTAACTGTCCTTTCAACAGCACAGCACCAGTTAAGTTATAAGCAGATGCCCCAGGATCGAATTGCTCTAGAAACCACAACCTTTGTTGAGCAAATGATAACGGAATAGAATTGCTTTCTTGTCTGCGAGTAATTCTTTGAGTAGATGAAGCTTCTACACCTTGTTCTTTGAGCAATAATTCCAGTAATGCCCGTCTTTTAGAGTCAAGTTTAAAATTGCTCATTGTTTAAGCTCCTACTCCGATTAGTGCTGTTTTTTCCGCCAGCATTTTTTCTACTTCCTCATCCGAAAGTTCAGTTATGCTCATTAGTAATTCCGCAGTCTGTTCTACTTTGATGCGTTGCTGTGGATCTTGGAGAATGCTTGTAACTTGACCCGCGATAGTAGGTGCTTCAAAGAAATTACGCAAAGGCAGTTCTACTTGGAAAACTTCGCGCACCTTCACAATCAGTTGAGTAACTCGCAGCGAATCTCCACCTAAATCAAAGAAATTTTCATAAATACCCACCTGCTGAATGCCCAAAATTTCGCACCATAAATCAGCTACAACTTTTTCCACATCGGTACGAGGGGCAACAACTTGCTCATCTATCTCTTGGAAAGAATTAGGTATTGGTAAAGCTTTTCTGTTTACCTTGCCATTAGCTGTAAGCGGTAAACTATCCAACACCATGAAGGCAGCAGGAACCATATATGCAGCTAACTTTTCACTCAAAAAATTACGCAAATCTGTAACTTCCAGAATTTCCTGATTAGGAACAACATAAGCAACTAATCTTTGATGATTTTTTTCGCCAACAGCACTAACTACTGCTTCTTTAACTGCTGAATGCGTCAGCAACGCGGCTTCAATTTCTCCTAACTCAATTCGGTAGCCACCAATTTTTACTTGAAAATCTTCTCTGCCTAAAAATTCAATATTCCCATTAGCAAGATAACGTCCTAAATCTCCTGTGCGATAAAGTCTTTCACCAGTGCGGGGATGGGTAATAAAGCTAGCCGCAGTTTTCACTTCATCCCGCCAATAGCCTTGTGCTAATCCAATTCCACCAATGTAAAGCTGACCTGTAACCCATACAGGGCAATGTTCTAACGCTTCATTTAATACATAGAAACGTTGATTGTTCATTGGTTTACCGTAAGGGATGCTTTTCCAATTTAGATTTACTTCTGTAATTGGATACAGAATTGACCAGATAGATGCCTCTGTCGCACCACCCAAACTGATAACTTCTGTTTGCGAATTTAAAGCTTTAATTTGATTAGGTAATGTTAAAGGTAGCCAATCACCACTTAGCATTACTAACCGCAAATTATGGAAGAGAGCAGGATTATTAGCACCATAATCAACCATCATTTGCATTAATGCTGGAACAGAATTCCAAATAGTAATCTGTTCGCTTTGCATTAATTGCGCCCAATGTGCAGGCTCTTGAGTTGCCGCAGCATCGGGGAGAACTATTGTGCCACCAGCAGCTAAAGTGCCGAAAATGTCATAAACTGACAAATCAAAGTTAAGTGCAGAAAGAGCGAATATGCGATCGCACGCTTGCACATTAAAACGCTGATTAATATCTAAAATCGTGTTAACAGCGCCACGATGGTCAATTACTACCCCTTTAGGCAAACCAGTAGATCCCGAAGTATAAATTACATAAGCAATATCTTCTGGTTTTTGTACAGGTTCTAGTGTGGGAATTTTATCCAAGGGGGAGCTAGTTTCCCCCCTTACCAAGGGGGGATTAAGGGGGGTAATATCTACACAAATGCGTTGAATATTATCCGACCAATCTAAACTACTATCTATCCAAGATTGAGTAACAACTAACTGTACTTCTGCTTGATTAAGGAGATGCGATCGCCTTTCTGCTGGTAATCTTGGATCAATCGGTACATAAGCCGCACCCGCCGCCAAAATACCTAAAACACCAACAACTTGCTCCCAACCTTTTTCCATCACCACTGCAACTAACTGATTAGGTTTTGCCCCTAGTTGTCGCAGTTGATAACCAAGTTGTTGAGAACGTTGATATAACTCTTGGTAAGAAAGAGTGCAATTAGTTGCAACTACAGCCGTTTTCTCTGCATATTTAGGTACTTGAGCAGTAAATAAAGTGTGCAGGAGTTCTGGTGATACTAAAGCATCAGTAGCATTAATAGTTGCACGTTGCTCTAGTTGTGTTTGTGGAATTAGTCGGGGATGTGTTTCTTGCCATTCTGATTGATTAGCCAGATTTTCTAGCGACTTGCAATAAGCAGCAAACATATCATCCAAAAGTCCTGCGGGGAAAACATCTTCCACCGCATCCCAATTGAAAATTAACGCGCCTGCTGCTTCTGCAACTTGATGATCTAAGAAAACTTGCGGTGTTTGAGTAATACCGTAAACACTTTCTCCCAACCAGCTTAGAGGGAAATTTTGTTCTCCATCCTGCGTCAGCGTGCTAGTAAATACAACTGGCATCAAAGCGCTAGAAAGTCTGCCTTGAGTACGCGCCAACTCCCGTAATACTTGCACGCCGCTAACATCACGATGATCTAAATCTTCCCAAAGTTGTGCTTGTAAATTTTTGACACGATTGATAAAAGCATCTTGTTTTGAATTATCTACTTCTAACAAAGTCAGTGAAGTAAAATCACCTATTAGTTGATTAACTTCAGGATGTAAAGGTAAACGATTAAATAAAGTCAGAGCTAAAGTAAAGCGAGGATTTTTACTCCAAACTGTTAAAACTTCTGCAAATGCGCCTAGCAATATTCCAGAAGGTGTAATTCCTGCTTGACTCGCATAACTTTTTAACTTTAACCAAGTATCTGCTGTTAATTTGCCACTCCGACGAACAAATCGAGGATTTTTAATAGCAGATATTTGTGCTAAAGGTAATTCTGGTGCTGGGGCAAGGTTAGCAATACGCTTTTGCCAATAATCCCAAGCCCGTTGATATTGTTGAGAATTACGTTGATTAACTTCGGCTAAAACATAATCGCGGAAAGAGATTTCTAGAGGTATGAGGGAAGTTTCAGGATTTTGGTATAACTCAGCTAATTCGCGCCCGATAATTTGAAAACTCCAAGCATCACTAATTAATAAATCAAAACTGAAGTGTAAGCGAGTGCGCTGGTCATCTAATTGTGAAGCACAGATTTCAAATAAAGGAAACTGCTCGGAAGATAATACTTGATGATCGAGGCGATCGCGTACAATTTGCAACTCTAGATTAATAACTTCCTGTTGTTGTCCCCGCAGATCCAAAACTTTGATTTCATAACTTGGCACTTTTTTAAGTATTTGCTGCTGTCCATCAGGCAAAATAATTGTCCGCAGCATTTCGTGACGTTCAATTAAACGTTGCCAAGCTTGATTAAATCTTTTGATATCTAAATCAACAGCATCAATTTCTACATAAATATGAGTCGCAATATTACCTAATTCAAAAGCTGTACTTCTGCCTACCCAGTAAGCTTGTTGAATATCTGTAAGCGGAAATGGTTGATATCGTTGATTTAAATCAGATGTAATTACTGGAATAACACTAACAGATGATTGATATTCTGTTGGTTGATTTTGAACTTGTGAAACTTCCTCTACCAAACCAGCTATAGTCGGAGATTTAAACAAACTACGCAACGGTAAATCTACCTGAAAAGCTGACCGAATTTTAGCAATAATTTGTGTCGCTAAAAGAGAATGGCCGCCTAACTCAAAGAAATTATCATAAATTCCTACTTGTGCAACACCAAGCACCTGACTCCAGATTCCTGCTAATTTTTCTTCTGTTAAAGTGCGGGGTGCTACAAAATTTCTCTGTAAATCTAATTGAGATATATTAGGTGCAGGTAAAGCTTTGCGGTCAATTTTGCCATTAGAAGTAAGCGGTAAAGATTCCAGCATGACAAAAGCTGAAGGAATCATATACTCAGGTAATTTATCCTTAAGGAATGTCTTTAAATCCGCTACTTTTAAATTTTGTTGATTACAAACCAAATAAGCAATTAAGCGTTTATCTCCAGGTCGATCTTCTCTAGCTACAATTACAGCTTGTTGTACTGCTGAATATTGATTAATAACAGATTCAATTTCGCCTAACTCAATACGGAAACCACGAATTTTAACTTGATAGTCAATTCTACCAAGATATTCAATTGTGCCATCCGATAAGTATCGTACTAAATCCCCAGTTTTGTATAGAAATGAACCCCCAGTACCTAACCCAGGCTCAATTTCTGTAGCCCGCGCAGGCGGGCTTTGCTCGTATAGCCCCAGGCTTAAGTCTGGGGTTCTTTGATTAAACGGGTTATCAATAAACTTCTCTGCTGTTAATTCAGGGCGGTTAAGATAACCTTTAGCTAAACCATCACCACCAATATGTAATTCACCTGGAATACCTACAGGTACAGGTTGTAAATTACTGTCTAATATATAGACTTGCGTATTCGCAATTGGACGACCAATAGCAACTATTTCATTTTCTCTCTTAAGTTGATTAATTGTTGACCAAATCGTAGTTTCTGTGGGGCCATATAAGTTCCATAAACACTGGCATTTCTCTAAAAGCTGATTAGCCAGTTGTTTAGATAAAGCTTCACCGCCACAAATAACTTTTAGTTGTTGATTACCTTGCCACCCTGCTAATAACAACATTCTCCAAGTAGCAGGAGTTGCTTGCATGATAGTAGCACCGCCAGCTAATTTTTCTGCTAACTGAATACCATCAGTAGCTACTTCACGGCTAACTATTTCAACACACGCGCCAACAGTTAAAGGCAGGAAAAGTTCTAAACCAGCAATATCAAAAGTTATTGTAGTAACTGATAACAATTGATCAGAACTATTTAACTCAATTTCCTGCTGCATAGCTTGAATGAAATTAACCAAAGAACGGTGGCGAATTTGTACACCCTTTGGTTTTCCTGTCGAACCCGATGTATAAATTACATAAGCCAGGTTATGGCTCAATACATTAACGACAAAATTATCTAAATTTTCTTGATGAATTAAATGCCCATCTGTATCTAAACAAACAACTTGTGCTGTATGTTGCGGTAAATCTGCAACTAATGTTTTTTGGGTTAACAATACCGCCGCCTGGGTATCTCGCAACATAAATTCTAATCGTTCTGGCGGATAGGCTGGATCTAATGGTAAATAAGCCGCGCCAGCTTTCAAAATGCCTAAAATGCCGATGAGCATTTCTAAAGAACGCTCTACACAAATCCCTACTAAAGAATCTGATTTTACTCCCAGTTTTTGCAGATATTTCGCTAATTGATTCGCTTGATGATTTAACTCTTGATAAGTAAGTTTTTTATCCTCAAAAACTACGGCAATTGCATCTGGTGTTTTTTCTACCTGTGCTTCAAATAATTGATGAATACATTTATCTTTGGGATAATCTACGCTGGTATTATTCCACTCCACTAATAACTGGTGCTGTTCAGTCTCAGTTAGTAAAGGCAAAGTAGAAATAATAGCTTCTGGATTATCAACAATTCCAGTTAATAAAGTTTGAAAATGTCCAATTAGCCGCTCAATCGTGCTGGATTTAAATAAATCAGTATTGTATTCAAATGAGCCAATTAAACCTTGTGCAGTTTCTTCTAAAAACAGCGTTAAGTCAAACTTAGCTGTTTTCGGATCAACTTCTTTTAAGCTTAATTTCAGTTCTGGTAAATCTAAAGTTTGCGTTAATCCATTTTGCAGCGCAAAGGAAACTTGGAATAATGGCGAGTAACTTAAATCCCTCTCTGGTTGTAATTCTTCTACTAACTTTTCCAAAGGTAATTCTTGATGAGCATAAGCACCTAAAGCTGTTTCTCTAACTCGGCGCAGCAATTCCTTGAAACTCGGATTATTACTGATGCTAGTACGCAATACCAAAGTATTGACAAAAAAGCCAATTAAGTGTTCAATTTCAGCGCGATCACGATTAGCAATTGGCGCACCAATTAAAATATCTTCTTGTCCTGTATAGCGATAAATTAATGTTTTGAATGCTGCCAGCAAGGTCATAAATAAGGTTGTGCCTTCCTGCTGACTTAATTTATTTAATTTTTGGGTTAATTCTGGAGTAATTTCAAAATTGATTCGTTCGCCATTATAAGTTTGAACTGCTGGACGAGAAAAATCTGTAGGTAAATTTAAAACAGGTAAATCACCGCTTAATTGTTGCTTCCAATAATTAAGCTGATTTTCTAAAACTTCTCTTTGTAAATGCTGGCGCTGCCAAACAGCATAATCTGCATATTGAATTGGTAGTGGGAACCCCACCCCCTGCCCCCTCCCCGTTGACGGGGAGGGGGTTGTTAAGAACTTTTGATAAGATTTCGTCAATTCTTGCAGCAATACACCCATCGACCAACCATCAAAGACGATATGGTGTGCTGTTAATAATAAAATATGTTTTGTTTCAGATAAACGTAATAATTTAGCGCGTAATAGTAAATCTTGAGATAAATCAAAAGGCGCTCTAACTTCCTCCAAACATAATTTATCAACATCATTCTCTTGTCCCCCCTCTCCGTTCACGGGAACCCTGCTAGGGGGTGGGGTTAACTCAATAACTGGCAGATTAAAACTAACATCATTCTTAATTAATTGAATAGGCTGTTCATCTTTACTAACAAAATTTGTTCGTAAAGCTTCATGTCTGTTAATAATTTCATTAAAGCTTTGTGCCAGCGCCTCTACATTCACTTCTCCTGTTAACTCGACTGTAGCAGCAAGATTGTAAAAAGGATTACCTGGTTCTAACTGGTCAAAAAACCATAACCTTTCTTGAGCAAAAGATAGAGGTAAGTTGTGTGCGCGATCGACTGGCGAAATCGCTGATACAATAGGTGCTTCTACGGCAATTTGCTGGAGAATTTGTGCTGCTAATTCAGCAATACTAATTCTTTCAAACAGAGCATTGACAGATAAGGTAATTTTAAAATCTGTTTCCAGGCGATTATTTAACTCAAAAACCTTTAAAGAATCAAGCCCCAAGGCACTTAGAGATTGATTTATCTCTGATTTAATTTGCAGAAGATTATCAAGAATCTGTTGTAGATATGATTCTAGAATTTTGTGCTGTTCTTCTGGCTGGGCTGCTAGTAGTGTTTCACGGTTAAGAGTGCGTAGCGTCTTTGCAGGAGAATCGCTTTCTTGCCACTGGTGATTTTCAATTACATTACTGCTTAAAACTTCCAACTCACCTGCTAAATATTGACTGCGAGTCGCACGGCGTTGAATTTTGCCACTCGAAGTTTTGGAAATTGTACCAGCTTTAATTAAAACAACTGCATAAACTTGGATTTCATGATCTTCAAAAACAGCTTGTCGAATAGCGGCTGTCACTTCTTCTACATTCGGTTTTTGCCGGAACTCTACCTCTTGAACAACTACTAATTGTTCATCGCCTGCAACTTCAACGGCAAAAGCAGCAACACTACCAGCGCGTAAAGAAGGATGACTGCGTTCTGCTGTAAATTCAATATCTTGCGGATAAAGATTGCGTCCCCGAATAATAATTAAATCTTTAGCGCGTCCAGTAACAAATAATTCACCATTATCTAAAAAGCCTAAATCCCCAGTTCGTAAAAATGCCCCTTCTTGAGTATCAGATGTATAAGCAAAGAAAGTATTATTTGTTTCTTCTACTCGTTGCCAATATCCTTGACCGACGCTAGGACTAGATACCCAAATTTCCCCAATTTCATTTTCTTGACAGCGATTTAAAGTTTCGGGGTTAACAATAATAATTTTTTGGTCTGGTATGGACTGACCAGCACTCGTTAAAGTACGAGTAGTCTCAGAACTAGCATCTGCTACAACTACTTGATTACGTTCTAATGTAGTTTCATCAACGGTTTTGACAACTGGTACTTCAGATTTACGGCTACCAGTAACCATTAAAGATGCTTCAGCTAATCCATAACAAGGATAAAATGCTTCTTTACGAAAACCACAACTTGCGAAAGCTTCTGCAAATCTCTCTAAAGTATCGTTGCGAATTGGTTCTGCACCATTAAAAGCCACATCCCAAGAACTTAAATCAAGAGTTGCTTTTTGTTCCTCTGTTATTTTCTGGATACACAATTCGTAAGCGAAATTTGGTGCGCCGCTAGTAGTTCCTCGATACTGAGAAATTGCTTGCAGCCAGCGATAGGGACTTTGTAAAAATGCTGTCGGTGGCATTAATATACAAGGGAATCCACCATATAACGGTTGCAGGATTCCACCAATTAATCCCATGTCGTGATAGGTTGGCAGCCAAGAGACAAACTTACTACTAGGGCAATGTCCCATGCACTGGTATGTCACAGCCGCATTATGCAACAAGTTGCCGTGAGTCAACATCACACCTTTGGGCGTACCAGTTGAACCGGATGTATATTGCAAAAAAGCTAAAGTATCAGCATTAATATTAGGTTCTTGCCACTTGTCTTCTATTCCTAGAGGGAGATTATCAGTAGTTAGCCATTGCAAATCCCCCCGTTGCCCCTCTTGGTAAGGCAGGTTAGCGGGATCTTGCAGCAGGGATTGAATTCTAGATTGAATAGTTGTAGTAGTAAGTGCGATCGCCGCTTGTGCATCTCTCACAATCGCTTGAATTCTCGGCGTGTTGCGTTTATTGCGGGGTGGATAGGCGGGAACTGCAACCACGCCAGCATACAAACAACCAAAAAAAGCCGCCAAATAATCTAACCCTGCTGGATAAAGCAGTAATGCCCGTTCGCCAGCTAAATTTAAAGCTTGTAAGTGGGATGCGATCGCCCGACTTTGCTTGTCCAACTCTTGATAAGTCAAGCTTACTTCTGTCGTTTCCCCATCTGGCAGAAACGTATACGCTATTTTATCTGGTTGCTGTAAAGCCCTATAGCGCAATAAATCTATTAAAGTAGCGCAGCTAAAAGACAAATCAACTAAGTTGTAGCAAAGGTCGGGCATTTTATCCTTCCTGCTTGATTAACCAAAAAAATTTCAATTTTTTCGCAAGGCAAAATCAGCATCTAACGATGCCAACATTTGTCTGATAATTCGCTTATTACCAAACATCACCCAATTAAGGGCTAGTGAAGCGAAGCAAAATTAATTGCTAACCGGATAGCTAGAGTGCATTAATACTGCACTCAGCTAGAATGGCTAACTTCTAGTTTTATTTGAGAACCTGTAGTTCCAGGCAATGTGCGAGGCTGTTGTTGTAGTAATTGCAACAACATTCATCAAGTTACCGTAAATGCAACTAATTCGCAATAAGCATTCAGATAATCTGAGCAATTATCAAATAATTATAGAGAATCATTATCAATTGCTTCTGATTTTTATCTCTCAGCTAGGTCATAACCCCTAAAAGTGGCAGTTGTGGGCTTTAGTACCTCAAACTATTGAGAAATAAAGTTTTTGACCATTATACTAGCGACTTAAAATTTGGCAATATATCTCTTAGCTGACTATTCGATGTAGTCTGGAACACAATTTACTAGCTTTAGTATCTTGACAAAAGCGACTATTATGTTAGAAGCTAATGAATCTATTTTTCATTTAGATGAGGTTGACAACTCAGTTATTATTACTATTTAATTAGAAATTTTTTGTACTTAGTGCTAAGGAAATCAGGGAGCAGGGAGGAGTAATATAATGTAAAATTCTCTGTCTAGCTACAAATCCATCTGCCTACATCTGCCTACATCTGCGTCCATCTGCGAGAAAAAAACCAATAGTCTTGATTTTTGTTAACTTATACAAGACATAATGATGAGTTTTTACCCACAAAAAAATAGGAAAAATCCTCTCTCCTCTCTCCTCTCTCCTCCCTCCACTCTTGTACTATTAATACTTAGCCTTGCTTTTACCCTCCTAATTGGCTGCTACCATCCAGTAGTGGGGCAAAGTAATACAGAATTATTGTGGGATACCTACGGAATACCGCATATTTACGCCAAAGATGGCAAAAGTTTGTTTCAAGCATTTGGTTGGGCGCAAATGCAAAGTCACGGTAACTTAATCTTGCGTTTATACGGTCAAGCGCGGGGAAAAGCTGCGGAGTATTGGGGCAAAGATTACTTAGAATCAGATAAATGGGTGCGTACAATGGGAATACCAGAACGCGCCCAACAATGGTATCAACAACAAAATCCGACTTTCCGCAGTTATCTAGATGCGTTTGCGGTTGGAATTAATAATTATGCTAAGGAAAATAGCGATCGCATTGACGACAAACTCAAAGCTGTTTTACCTGTAACGGGTGCGGATGTCTTAGCTCACGGTCAGCGCGTACTGCATTTTACCTTTGTAGTCGATCAAGATAAAGTTGCAGATATTACCCAAAAGTGGTCTTCATCTCAAATTGGGATGAATAGCGACCGCACAGACTCTAACTCCCCACCCCGTCAACGGGGTGGGGTTTCCGCAGGATCTAATGGTTGGGCGATCGCACCCAAACATTCTGCTAGTGGTAACGCCATGCTACTAGCAAACCCCCACTTACCCTGGTCAGATTTATATTTATGGTATGAAGCGCAACTCACAGCACCCGAAATTGATGCTTACGGCGCTACCCTGCTCGGTTTCCCTGTTCTGGAAATAGCATTTAATAACAACTTAGGATGGACGCACACAGTTAACACCCATGATGGTTGGGATGCTTACGAATTAAAGCTATCAAAAAATGGCTATCTCTGGGATGGCAAAGTACAACCGTTTCAAACAGAAAAGCAAATAATTAAAGTTAAACAAGATAACGGTACTACTAAAGAAGAAACCCTCACTATTAAGCGTTCTATTCACGGCGCTGTTGTCCAAGAAAAAGATAATAAAGCTATTGCGATCCGTGTTGTTGGTTTAGATAAACCAAACGCGCTACAACAATGGTGGGATATGGCGCGGGCGAATAACTTAGCGCAATTTGAGTCAGCATTAAAACGGCTGCAAATTCCCATGTTTACCGTTATGTATGCAGATCGGGAAGGGCATATCATGCACTTATTTAATGGTGATGTCCCAGTACGATCGCAAGGAGATTTTGATTATTGGGAAGGCATTATCCCAGGTGATACTTCTGCTACATTATGGACAAAATCTCACCCCTACCAAGACTTACCCCGTGTAGCCGATCCTGCCAGTGGTTGGTTACAAAATGCCAACGATGCACCCTGGACAACCACATTTCCACAAGCACTTAATCCAGATAATTATCCCGCGTATATGGCTCCGCGAGAGTCTATGGGTTTCCGTCCGCAACGTTCAGCTAAAATGTTGATGGAAGATGAAAAAATTTCTTTTGAAAAATTAATTAAATACAAGCATTCAACCATAATGGAATTAGCAGATCGTCTGCTAGATGATCTTATTCCTGCTGCGCGTAAACAAGGTAGTGAAATAGCCCGTCGTGCTGCTAATGTTTTAGAAAAATGGGATCGTAAAGCAGATGCAGATAGTCAAGGCGCAGTATTATTTGCATCTTGGGCGCAAGCAGTAGATCGCAAAAAATTATTTGCCACGCCTTGGAACGCAAGCGCACCTTTATCAACTCCTGATGGACTTGCCGATCCTGCAAATGCAGTTGCAGTATTAGAAAATGTTGCTAAAAAACTAGAAGCAAACTATGGTGCATTAGATATATCTTGGGGTAAAGTTTTCCGACTGCAACAAGGAAATATTGATTTGCCTGGTAATGGTGCAGATGATAGTTTAGGTGTGTTTCGTGCTGTTTGGTATGCTCCTACTAAAGATGGAAAATTTCAAGCAGTTGCAGGAGACACTTTTGTTGCTGCGATCGAGTTTTCCAACCCAGTCAAAGCAATGGCGCTTACCACTTATGGTAATTCTACTCAACCACAAGCTGCTAATAATGGAGAACAGTTAAAGTTATTTGCTAATCAAAAATTACGGCAAGTATGGCGAACTCGTCAAGATGTTGAAGCGCATCTCGCTTCCCGTCATGTATTTTAACAGCCGTATTTTGGTCTAAAATGACAAAAATGTACATTTATCTCTAGATTAATAAAAGTTATACAGGCACAATAACAAGGGCGTACCGTACCTCGATAGGCTAACAATTGTTAGCCCCTATTATATATAGGGGTTCTGCGTAAGTCCTACTATTTACTATTATTTCAATGCGATCGCAACTAACTCTAATACTTTCATTTGTTGGCGACGTTGGATGTATTCGCGTAAAGCTGCTTCTATTAATGCACTGGCTGTTGGATGGTTACTCAAAGCCAAAGCTTGTTGAAGCAGGGTTTGGTCTATTTGAATGGGAGTTAGCATATATTTTGCTTATTTAGTTATTTTAATTTTAGTGCGATCGCTATTTCCTGCCGTAGGTCTAAATAATTTACTATTACTCTAACCATTGCCAGCAGTGTATTTGCCAATCTTTTCCTTCTACAGCCATCGCACCAGCATAGTCAGACGCAGGCTTTAAATCTTGCAGTTGCCAATGTGCGGCGGCGGATGTTGATCCAGCAATACTTAATAAATTCGCGGATTTTCCTGGTATTAGTGATACTTCAAATTGATTTAGAGGTTGTGATAGTCCAGCGCCACAAGCTTTTACATAAGCTTCTTTTCTAGTCCAGCAATTAAAAAATGCTTGTTGCTTTTGATTTTCAGGTAGTGAGCGCAATATCTCAGCTTCTTTAGCTGCAAAAAATCTTTCTGCTAGTTGTTCCGCATCTGCCATCGGGCTGATATATTCGATGTCAATGCCAACGGCGCGATCGCGTGTCACCGCATATAAAGCTAAGTTTTCAGAATGAGATACATTAAATTGCAGCTTACTTACAGCTAAATCTTCTGCCAGTGCTGGCTTACCTTGGCTACCATAAGAGAAATTGACTAAATTTGGCGCAATAGTGAGATAGCGACCAAGGATAGTTCTAAGTAAACCTCTAGCAATAATAAAACGTTTTCTGTGTTGTTCAAAATAAAAGCGATCGCTTCTAGCTTTCTCGTCTTCAGATAGCGTTTGTGCTAATTGTTCTACCCGCCCTGCTGGTTGGTCTAAAACAGCACACCAAACATGGACATCATTGCTTAATAAAGCTATGTCTGCTGGTGGTGGACTCCATAATAATCTCATCAGCATTGAGTTGATAAATTTACTTATATTGCTCTGCTATTAGACTTAATTAAATTGCTATAGCCGTAGCCAGATATGGCACTGATATTTTTATACTCACCAAATCATTGATAACAAAGGTTTTTAAAAAACCTGGCAGAGGTACTGCTATATAACTCTATTTTTGATATTCCATTTTACTACTTTTATAGGAACTTGCCATAAATACTGTAATTCCCAGATTACTTGCAGGTACTTGATAAAACCGAAAATATTAAAATTCTCACCGCGATTGGCAGCAATTCTGAGATACTCCTTATAGCGAACCCTAAATATTTGCCAAGCAGTTCTATGAGGTTTAATTAAATCAGGTTCACACAGATCAATTTTATTATAACTATTTATTTTTTTGATACTTTCTACAAAAATTTGAGGTTTAATTAAATCAGCTACTTCAGCTAGCATTGGTATTTTTTCTGGTAGATTACCAATTAAAGCGTATTTAGATAGCAGTAAAATTATTCGTTCAAAGTCAAAATTATTTTCTTGATTTAGAACCATTAATATATCATTTATCCAAAGTATATGCGAAACTTGATCGCCGGAAGTTTTTTGTAATAAAAGCTGAATTAACTGAGCTTCTGAATTTAAAAATAATGTTGATATATCTTGTAATTGTAGAAATTTTACTTGCTCAAATGTTTTTTTTATTGAAATGCCTGTTAAATACCAGTGTAGCTCTAACTGGCAATCTGGTTGTCCGTAAAAATTGATAACATTTTTAGTTTGTAAAACTTTTGGTGTAAGTTTTTCTGACTCTTGCCAACCTAGCTCATTCAAAAATTCCCTGGTTTTTAGCGCTTGCTGTGGATGAACAAGGATAGCTAAAATATAAATGTTTCTTTGACCTAAATCGGGATAGTATTGCGAGAGTAAAGCAACATCTTTTAAAATAATTGCTTCAATTCCACTTTGTTGTAAAATGTGTAAAATTTTCACAAATAATTGTAATATTACTTGGTTTTTACACCATCTGAGGCGATAAATACCTTTGAGTTTTGGCATCAAATCATCTTGATAGCCATAGTTAGATAAGTTGCGGTAAACTAAGGGTAACAATTGATATGAAGCAGCATCGCTTTCGTCTAGATCAACAATTGTTTTCCAAGCTTCCCAAGCTGCGATCGCAGTTTCTCTTGGTTGAGTTGCTACTTGTAATAGCAGTTTTTGTGCATCAGTAATATACTTAACTTGTGTCATATATTCATTGGTACTAAACAACCGTTTTCTAAGCTATAAACTGAGTCGGCTTCTTGAATAATTCCATCATCATGGCTAATTATTAAAATGGTTGGTATAGGTTCTAATTGTTTGAGATTTTTCATTAAAGTAATTACTGAACCTCGGTCTAAGTGATTTGTAGGTTCATCAAGGATTAAAAGTTTAGGTTGGCGTACTAAAGCACGTGCGATCGCAATTTTTTGCCGTTGTCCCCCCGATAATAATATCCCCCTTTCTCCAACCAGTGTGTCGTAAGCGTTAGGAAGATTTTGAATAAAATCATCAGCCGTTGATAATTTGGCTGCGGCGCTCGCATTTCCTAAGTTAGCATCAGGAATACCATAAGTAATATTTTCTAAAATTGTACCAGCAATAATTGTTGCTTCCTGAGTCACTACCCCAATTTGACGGCGTAGATCGCTGATATCCAAAATATCTAAGGGATACTCATCAGCATAAATCTGCCCCTTGTCAGGACGATAAAACCCTAATAATAAATAAGTAATTGTACTTTTTCCAGCACCATTTGTTCCAACAATTGCTACTGTTTCTTGTTTACTAATTTTTAAGTGTGCATTGCTAATAACTTTATTGTCTTGATAACTAAAACTTACATTATTAAAAATTACTTCACCTTGAAAATTGATTTTTTTATTTTCATTATAAGGCTTCATATCATCAATTTTAATAATTTTAAATAAATCTTTTAAAGACTCATTGCCATCAATTATGTCTGGCATAGCATTAATAATATTAAAAAAGCTATTTTTTAAAATATTAGCTGCAAATAAAAATAATAAAATTTTTCCTACGGTCATGTGTCCTTCAATAATCTCAAGTCCTCCAACAATTAGTAAAACTATGCCAGCAAAGGTAATAACTAAATTTTGAACTACTCCATATATACTATTAATCCAACATAAATTAATGTTCGCAGATTTTTCAGCAGCCAGAAATACTTTTTGTCTAGCAATTTCATAATCTTCTCCAGCTTGAATTCTGGTTAAATCCATATTATGTAATACAAAAAATATTCCCTTTTTAAATGCCTTGAAGCTTTCTTGGTATGATGTTACCCAATATTGGACTTTTTTACTCATGTATTTACTCAATAAGTAAACAAAGGGAATAACAGCAATCAAAATTAAAAATAAAGACCAATTAACATTAAAAAGCAAAATGCTTAAAAAAATAGCAATTAACAATTCGGGAATTATTTTAGATATGAGCGTATGGCTCATAGTATCTAAACGTTTGGTATCTTGAACAATAAGTGTGTGTAATTCGTTAAGATCAGCTTGACTGTAATAAGATCGAGAAAAAGCATAAAACTTTTTCAGCAATTCAATTCTCAATTTTTCAATTACTGCTGTGTTAGTTTTGAGAATTTTATGTTTAATCCATAGTGAAAAACCTAGATCTACAACACGAAAAATAAACAGTCCTACCCCAATAAAAATTAGCTGAAAGTAATGTTTGTGAGGAATAACACTATCAAAGAGATAGCGAATTATCAAAGCGATTGGAATAACAGAAATAGATCGTAAGGTTAAACTAAAAACTATTAATACTAAACGATAGTAATAAGGTTGATAAAATTTACTGTAGTAGCGCCAAGCCAAGAAATTCATAAAAAATATTTAATTTAAATTCAATATTATTAAATTAGCAATAACTTGTTCTTTTACAAATAATCATCGTTTAAGAAATGAGCATACTTAGTTTTCTTCAGATAGGTAAATACTTCTTCATAATTTCCTATAACATCAGATAGATTATTGGAAGTTGCTTTAAGATAAATTGTCGCAACTTCCACAGAATTAATTCCTAAATATGCAAATACTTTATCAGCAGTTGTTTGATGGTTTTTAGGGTTTAATAAATCCTGCTCATAAACTATGTTTAAACATTCTACCTCATCTAAAAAGTATTGTTCTTGTAAAAGGAAGTTTTCATGGTACTCAATATGTGAAGCTATTTCTTGAGGATTAATATATATTTTGCTAAAATTAAACTCTTGATTACTTAACTTTTGCCATTCTTTATTAAGAATAGCACTCATATTAGAAATTGTTTGCTTGACAATATTCTGCCTTTTTAAATAGATGATTTTCCAGTGATGTTTAACTAATTTGAGTATTAAGTTTTTGATAAATTTATTATTATTTTTTTGAAATTCTAATAATTGAACAATTTTAATATTACAACCATAAATATTTGTTTTAGATTGTGTAGATAGTCCTTGTATATACCAAAAAGGAAAAATTACTTGTTGAACAAATAAAGGGTTAAATATTTCCGTGTCACAATAAATATCGGGATGACAATTTAGTAAGCTGATCAAGAGATGACTGCCTGTACGATAATGAGAAAAAATCACAAATTTTGTGTCAGGTAATTGGGAATTTTTAGTGATTAAGTTAAGATAATTTGAAAACTCAAACTTTTTTTTAAAGAAATTTAATTTATTATCCATAAAATTAACTTAAAATTTTCACTTCTTGCTGAAGACGTTTGCGATCAATATAAGCTTTTAAAATTTTAACATAATCGCTAATAAACTCTCCTTTAACTCCTTTATTATTTTGATGAATCCGCCTCTTTGTAACTAATTCTGGTAGCATCAGCATTGTCAGATTTAATTCGGTTGCACGTATGTACCAAGTAGCGAACTCTCGCGTTTGCCATTGACCTTCAAATTCCCCAACATGGAAGAAAGCATTTCGTTTAATTAGCATAGCTGATGGGATACATCCTGGCATCAAACGCCGATCGCAAAAGATTTTATTTTTCATGTTTTCTGGTAAGCCTGGACTATAAAATTGTTGAACTTGTCCAAAGATAATATCTAATTCGGGATGATTTTTAAAAGCTTGCATCTGAAGCGTAAGTTTATTTTCTACCCAGATATCATCGGCATCGAGAAAGGCAAGAAATTCTCCTTGAGATATGTTTACGCCGTAGTTTCTAGCTGTACCAGTACCGGAATTAGATTGATAGTAATACTGTACTAAGGAAAAACCCTGTGCTATTTCAGCAGTTCGATCTGTTGAACCATCATCAATAACAATAATTTCAATTTGTTGATAGGTTTGTGCTAGTACGCTTTCAATAGCTTCTGCCAGATAAAGCTCACCGTTATAAACTGGAATAATGACGCTGACTAAAGATTGATTAACCATAATTTTATTGTTCAAACTCAGGGTAAGAATTTTTCGGCATCATCCTCTGGTTGATACCCTACCAGTTTTTGAGCATTACTTATATCCCAAAAACGTTGGCGGTTATTTGAAACAGCGTAGAAAATTTGAAATCCCAGGTTGTCTGTGTCAAGCGATCGCCTGACCAACTGCGCTAAATCTTTAGGACTGCACCAAGTACGGATAAATCGTTGAAGTTGATCTGGATTATTTATTTCCGGTTTTAATTTAAACCAACCAATGCGTAAGCAAATAACAGATAAATTATACTTTTCTGTATAAAAACGTCCCAGCATTTCTCCGCAAGCTTTACCTACTCCGTAAAGTGTATCTGGATTTACAGGCATTTCTGGTGTGATCAGCACTTGCTGTTTAATATCAGGCCAAATAGAGACATGAGTAGTGCTGGCATAAATAACTTTAGTAACTCCTGCTTGTCGTGCAGCTTCAAAAATGTTGTATGTCCCGCCAATACTACTGTGATAAACATCATCCCAAGCTTGGTTTAACTTCGGATTAGCAGCCAGATGAATAACCGCATCTACACCTTGCATTGCTTCTAAAACAGCCTTAAAATTAGTGATATCTGCAATTATCATGTTATTAGTATTAGGGATTGCATTAATATCAAGACACCGAAAATTATAGTGCTGGCTCAGATGCTCGCGGAGAGAAGTACCAATAACTCCGGCTGCGCCTGTTATTAAGATATGTTTTATATTTGATTTAAAATCATTGTGAAATTCATATTTTTTATTAAAAATTTTATTAAACATAGTTTTGCTTACGTTTAATAGATCTTCGCATAACTCTGAGCAAATTTTGATCGCTAATTTGTGAAGTTAAGGAAGTATTAGCGTCATGAATTCGTTTATAAAGTAAAACTTGAGGAATTATGGCTTTAGTAATTTGATAATCGCTAGCTCTGCTGAACCAATCAACATCTTCAGCAACACTTAAGCTGGTGTCAAATTTTCCTATTGCTGCAAATAAACTTTTCTTGGCTACTAAAGTCTCAGGAATATATCCGACGGGTTCTTGCGATAGTAATTGTGGTTTAAATGTTGGTGGTATTGAATATCCAGGCTCTAAAAAAAACTTAATTTTGGCAATAGTATACTGAATTTCCGAATGTTGGAGTAAATAATTTACTTGTGTACTTAATTTATTAATCGTCCATAAATCATCATGAGATAGAAAGGCAATAAATTCTCCATTAGCAGCATCAATTCCGACATTCCGAGCATTTGCTACACCATTACCTGCTTCCTGAATTAAAGAAACGCCTGGAAAAGAATTGGCGATCGCCTGCGTAGCATCAATAGATCCGTCGTCAACAACAATCACCTCAAAAGCTTGGTAATCTTGGCTAAAAATACTTGTTAGCGCACTTGCTAAATAACGCTCACCATTTTTAACAGCAACAATCACGCTAACTAGCGGTTGCTGGTTTGCCATATTTTTATTTATTAACAGGACAAGCTATTCTATACAATTACTAAAAGTAGAATCAAGCATAAATTTTATAAAGTTAAGTTATTGTTATGGAACTTAATAAATTATCAGATCACTCGCCAGCAGCCATTCAAGTAAAACTAGCGACTGCTTGGCAAATTAAGGGGAAATTTGACAGAGCGATCACCAACTGCCAACAAGCATTAAAATTGTCACCAGATTACTTTCCTGCTTGGGTAAAAATTGGCGATATTAGGCTTCAGCAGGGGCGACTAGAAGAAGCACTAGAGAATTATCACAACGCTTTAACAATTTATTTTGATCAACCAGAAGTATCTTCACGCTATCAGCAAATTCTACATCTTTTAAAAAAAGGAACATTTCGTCAAGCTTCACAAAAGCAGATATCGCCGAGTCAAATTGTCTTACTTCGAGATCATCCTACAGGGAAAATTAATCTCTCTAACCAAAAAACTTTTAATTTTCATCGCAGTGGTTGGCAATTTGCGATTAATGCCTTAAAACCTTTACATAACAGCAAAGGGATTTTATTTGATGGCTTTCTTGAAGATAACTTTGCTTGGAAACATTGGCTTTTAGGTAAACGAGAAGATCATATTTTAGAATCTATGAAAAATTACGGTAGGTTTGAGCAGTTTGCTACTTCTGAAGAAAAAGATATTATTCCTTACACTCAACCCTGGATGGGAATTTTTCATAATCCTCCCAATATGCCAACTTGGTTTCATTATTATCAATCTCCTCAAACTATTTTGGCTAAAAAAGTTTGGCAACAAAGTTTATATAATTGCATCGGTTTATTTACTTTGTCAGAGTATCATGCTAACTGGCTAAGGCAGCAAACAGGTAAACCTGTGTCTACGTTAATTCATCCTACTGAAATTCCTGAAGTACAATTTAATTTTCAGAAGTTTTTAGCTAATTCTCAGAAAAAAATTGTTCAGATTGGTTGGTGGTTGCGAAAGCTGAATGCTATTTACCAGTTACCAATACCTAAATCTAATCCTCTTGATTATGAAAAAATTCGCTTAGTCCCGTACATATTTAATCAGTCACCGGAAAATTATAATCACTTAATTGAACAAGAGAGGAAACTGGATAATTTAACTGCTAATCTTAATTTTTATGAAAATACTAGAGAAATTCACCATCTTGCTAACTATGAATACGATCGCTTATTGTCCGAGAATATTGTTTTTTTAAATTTATACGATGCTAGTGCTAATAATGCTGTAATCGAATGTATTGCCAGGGCAACTCCTTTACTCATTAATCCATTACCAGCAGTGATTGAATATTTAGGAGAAAATTATCCATTTTATTACAGTGATTTATCAGAAGCAGCAGCCAAAGCTTTAGATACCGCTTTAATTGGGGAAACTCACACTTACTTAAAAAATTGGCAAGTTAGAAAACAACTTTCTGCTGAATATTTTTTAGAAAGTTTTCAAAATAGCGAGGTTTATCAACTAATTTAGTTCAGCTTACACCGATCGTTAAATCAGGCAACAGTAGCAATCTCGCTTTTAACTGAATTGGCAAAAGTACATTATATAATATTCTGGACTTTATTATTAAACCGAATGGAGTTAATTAAGCAGTGCTAAAAAATCAGAAAAATTTAACTAAAGAAGTAAATAGCTGCTGGCCAACTACTGAGCAAGAATTACTTTTGCAGGCAGCCCTCCTAACTGATGAAAAGGCAGTTAAAGCTTGGGAAAAATGGAAATCTGTTGTAGATATTGACCAATTAGATGTTGGTTCTCTGCGATTGCTACCTCTGCTATATACTAACCTGCGGCGGTGGGGTGTGAGCGACCCAATGATGGAAAAATTCAAGGGTTTGTACCGACAAACTTGGTGTGAAAACCAATTATTGTTTTATCAGATAGCCGATGTGCTGAAGATGTTTCAGAATGCTGGCATCCAGACTTTAATTCTCAAAGGTGCAGCTTTAAGCCTGCTTTATTATAAAGATTATGGGTTGCGCCCAATGGCTGATTTTGATATCTTAATTCCCCTAGATAAACGGCAGCAAGCGATCGCACTCTTACAAGAATCAAGCTGGATTGCCCATCAAGTTCCTGGTGCCGAAATAGAGCTTGATGAAGCTTTTCTGAATGGGAGACATAGTTATACTTTTATCAGCCCCAATAATCAAGAACTCGATCTACACTGGCATTTATTATCCAACTGCCTTAATACAGATGTAGATGAAGTATTCTGGCAAGAAGCTGTACTGACTCAACTACATAGTATTTCTACTTACGCATTAAATTCTACAGATCAGTTTTTACACGTCTGCGTGCATGGCGTAGCTTGGAATATTGTTCCGCCCCTGCGCTGGGTTGCTGATGCCATGATGATTCTTAACCAGACAACCGATTTGAACTGGGAACGTTTAATTATAATTGCTGAGAAGCAACGGCTGATACTACCTCTGACAAATGCACTTCAGTACCTATTTGATTTATTCCAGATTCCGATTCTGTCATCTGTACTGAAAAAGCTCCAAAATCTACCAGTTTTACCAGAAGAACAGTTAGATTATCAGTTAACAACTGTAAATTTCTATTCTTTATGCAGACAGAAACCTAACCGGATATTACAATTTTATTACCAAGTGTATAAGTCTTCCTATACTAGATACATTACAATATTTAACGAAGACAAGGCTCCCAATTTTATTCGCTTCTACAAATTTCTCCAGTACCATTGGCGAGTAAGGAAAATTTGGAATCTACCCGTATATGCGACTTCTAAAGCGATGCAAGCGCTGGGAAAGATAGTGAGATGGGGAGGAAAATAATCTTTATTTGATTTTTTATTTAGGGCTTACGCATAAAAGTAAGTTTAAGATAACTTGAGGAATTTGGACTAGATCAGTACCGAGATTGAGATAATAACAATCCACACTTTTGACAAGTTTTGCTAGTTTATGAAAAGTTTGTTTACCTGCAGTTGGTAATTGAAAAATTGTTGAGGGTGCTAGTGCGGCTAATGCTACCCCAGCAGTGGTTTTTTCCAAGGTTGTGTTCGGTTTACCTGTTACTCTTGGCACTAGAACTGCTTTAATTGGTAAACCAGAAACGATTTTTTCGGGATAATGTTCTGCTAAAAAAATCATCGCTTTTTCCTCATCCAAGCGGTCAAGATTACTAAACTTAGCTGCGAGATGGGGAAAGCGTTGTAAATCTGTTGCACCTTTTAATTTAGCGGTGTTATATAGACTGTAAACATAGGGAGTTGGTTCAGTAGTAATTAAACAGTAATCATCGCTAGCGTAAACTAATTCTGAATTAAGGCAAGCTAAGGCAGTAGTAGATTTACCTGAACCACCTTTTCCTGCAAGTAATACGCCTGCTGTCGGTATTCCCACAGCACCCGCATGGACATATTGGCGATCGCAACTTTCTAACCACCAATGCAAAATTATTCTTAGAGGCGAACCTCTTTCAAAGTAAGGCAGTTCTGCCGCATCCTCTACCCAGTAAATTGCTAAGTTGCGTTGCAAATCAAGCATACTCAGCATTCCAGGCCATTGAAACGCAGAGCGAAAGCGATCGCTATTGTATCCCTTTATTTCCCCCCGCAGATCCAAATGCTCTTGCCACATGGAACGCAGTAAACAAACTAAACTCGATACCAGCAAAGGTAACTTGGTCTTTGTTGAAGCACTATCCCACAAGCAAACAGTTAAAGCACTTGTTGCTGTTGGCGTTGTTTCTAAATGAGCAAGCGCTGGTGTAATTTGAGGAATTAACGCTTCACCAGCAAAACGCAAACGGATAGTATAGCCACCAATATTGTAAAAGCGATCGATTAACTCTACCTTTTTCCTAGCTCTTTGGAAGCCTACATATAGAGTTTGGAAGCAAACCAGCCGATCCACCTCTTCAACATCGAGGTTACGATCAGTTTGATTAAATTGCATATCTTTATTCAGCCATTTCTACCTTCACATTTGGCCATCCGGTTTCATCCACTTCATGAATCGGATCTAGCAAGAGTAAATCTTGCATATCTGTATATTTCTCTAATTTCGGGATTTCAAAGTTGATTTTTGCGGAATTGCCATTATTGCTAATGGTTTGGTCTAATTTATGGGTGTTAGTTAAATAAGATTCATCAAAACTTATTAGTTGTTCTTGCTGCAATTCCATCATAAAAATTTTAACTGCCTCAGCAATTTCTTGCCACTCTGCTGTATAGCGCATTTCTAATTCTTTAATTAACTGTTCAAAACTAATTCCTCTCTCAACTCCATTCCAAACCTGGGCTGCCACTTTCACTAAACTATAATAAGTTCCTTTTTCGAGATTAATAACTACAACTTCGCCATCAATAGTTTCATGTACAACCTGTGGGGTATTAATTTTAACAGATTTTAAAGAAGTCATTATTTATTTTTCTGTAAGCTAAATTTTATCAACCCAAGTAAGGGATAAATTTAATATAATAATGTCATACTCACCTATTTTATGTATGATCTTTATTAATTATTAATATTTTGTTTAAATATGCACAGGCTAGTTAAGCACTATATTGCTGTTAGATTATAGAACTTAGTTGAATTCCTGCTTAAATTACGCTCATAAAGTTTTGATATTAATTTTAAACACTTGTGACAGCAAAGAACTGCTCATTATCTCCAAGACAAGTTTTAGTGTGCCAGAACACCGCTTGTCGTAAAGCTGGTGCTACTAAGGTATTGGCAGCTTTCCAAGCATCTCCTATAGCTGATGTTACAGTAATCGGCAGCAGATGTTTAGGACAATGTGGCAATGGCCCAATGGTAGTCGTAATGCCAGAAGAAGTTTGGTACAGTCGTGTCCAAGCAGAAGAAGTTCCCGCAGTTGTGGAAAGACATTTGCGTGGTTGTCGTCCGATAGCAGCAATGCTTTATCGGAAGTTTCATTAATGTGAATTAGCAAAGCTAAGTAGGCGGGAGTAATTAAACATCAATTGTCAAAATTGGTTGCGTTGGTATGATTGGTATGACTCATTGGTGATGAGCCTGAATGTTACGTTTATTTCCACCCAGCTACTTACTTTTAAGGCAATAGAGCGAATATTTAGCGTATTACATATCCTCTAACTCCATTCCTTTGGTTTCCTTAATAAAGAAGAGAACGAAAAACAACGAGATAGCCGCCGCAGTTGTATAAAGACCATAGGCAGCACCTAGCCCGAAATATTGCAGTATGGGAGGAAATGTTGTAGAGACAGCGAAATTTGCCACCCATTGTATGGCGGCAGCAATTGAAAGTGCAGCCGCACGAATCTTATTATTAAACATTTCTCCCAAAAGTACCCAGGTTACAGGCCCCCAAGAGAAACCAAAACAAAATACATAAAGGTTAGCTGCAATCAAAGCTATAATACCTGCTGAACCTGCTAAGGTAGGGTTGCCAGCAGCATCGGTTTGAGCAGTGCCAAAAATAGAAGCCATCGTTCCTAGGGTAACAGTCATGCCAATTGACCCTAGAATGAGCAAAGGCTTACGACCAAATTTATCGACAAAAGCGATCGCCACCAGCGTAGTAATAATATTTACCGCTCCTGTAATCACAGTAATCGTTAGGGAATCTTTTTCAGAAAATCCGACAGCCCGCCACAAAACGCTGCTGTAATAAAAAATGACATTAATACCAACTAATTGCTGGAGAACAGATAAGCCTATTCCTATCCAAACTATGGGGAGTAGTCCACCACTTCTTCCCAAAAGGTCAGAAAACTGAGGTTCACGCTCCATTAAAACTGTTCGGCGAATTTCTGCGATTTTTTCTGATACGTCACCGCCCATAACTTTGGTGAGAACGTTAGCCGCTTCTTGTTCCCGCCCTTTGGCAACCAAGTAGCGAGGAGATTCAGGAATCATTGAAGCTGCCATTCCATAAAGCACGGCAGGAGGGATTTCAGTCCAAAACATCCAACGCCAAGCATCTATACCAAACAGCCATGGTGATGAGGCTGAACCTGCTGATACAGCAATAAAGTAGTCACAGATCAAGGCAATGAAAATACCAACTACGATCGCTAGTTGCTGCAAAGAGCCTAACCTGCCCCGCAAATGGCTAGGAGAACATTCTGCAATGTAAGCTGGTGCAATTACGCTGGCAGCGCCGACGGCAACCCCACCGACTACCCGCCAAAAAATAAAATCCCAGATAGTAAAGGGCAGTCCAGAGCCAATAGCACTGATGGTAAACAACACTGAAGCTATCACCATTACCTTAACTCGACCATAATGATCTGCGATCTTCCCTGCATAAAACGCTCCTACCGCAGACCCCAACAAGGCTAACGATACTGCTAGTCCAGTCAGGAAACTGTTGGCTCTAAAGGCTGTAGAAAGGGCTGCCACTGCACCATTGATCACCGCAGTGTCAAAACCGAACAAAAATCCGCCAAGGGCAGCAGCACCAGCAATTAAAATTACATAAAATGTGTTGGATTTACGTCGAGTAGTGGTGGTCATAAATTATGTCTCATAGATATATTGAAAGAGTTTGTGCATCAAAACTAGGTCTTAGCTAGGTTTTGCCAGCTAACCCCCAAAAAGATTTATTACAAATTAGTCAGCACACAGCGATGACTTTTTCTAGCTATGTACTTGAAAAAATCTGCCGAATCAAAGCAGTGAAATATTGGCTTAATAACACCTAGCAAGCTTTTTAAGTAGCTTTTCCAGGAGCATTTGATTAAATAGTTAAGCTGTATAATTTATACTAAATAACCATCATCAAAGACCTATTCCAAAAGGCATGAAAAACTAATGTTGTTAAATAAAGATATGATTTAAGTAGAAAGTGTTGAGAAAAGATACGGTTGTTACTTGCGAAACATTACTTCATATTTGAAATTGATCAAAAATCAATACTTATAACGTTTGTGCGTTGGATTTTTCTATCCAGCTAACCAACTAATGAGCATGGAAAACGTTAAGAAATATTTCGTTAAGAAAAGTTACTTTTTATTGAGGACTTACGCACGTTGAAAAAGTTCATAGTTCCCAAAGCTTGAGAAATTAGGGCTTTTTCCTAGTCACCTATCACCAGTCGCCAGTCCCCAAAGCCTAAATATTTGGAAAAAATGCGTAAGTCCTATTATTATTCGCTACTCAGGTAGGTGTGTTAAGAAAGGTAAATCAATTATTTCACCGTCAACTTCTCCCACTTTTACCTTTAGTCCAACACCACCTGCTTTAGTACGGACATATCCTAGTCCAAATGCACCTTGGTCAGTGTCAGTATAACTGGTAAGCTTTCCGACTTTTTCATCACCAACCATTAGTACAGTTCCTGGTTCAACAGGTGCGTTAAGACGGATACCCCAAAGTTGCTGTTTGACTCCTTTATAAGTATTAAGTCGCGCAATGGTTTCTTGACCGATATAGCAACCTTTTTCAAAGGAAAGTGTATGAAATAATCCTGCTTCTAGGGGATTATAATCGTCTGTGAGTTCGTAGTCTGGGACTGGGCGACCTTGTTCTATGCGTAGCTGTTGCCAAACGCGATCGCCTAACGCTATTGCACCATTATCTACTAATAATTTCCAAACTTTAGCTGCTGCCTCGGCTGGAACAATTATTGTATATCCCTGTATGGCTAAACCATTACCGACAGCAACGCGAACTTCTATATCTCCGAGTAAGATATTTTTGTGGTTGCCATAGGGTTGACCGAGAATTTCTGTAGCGCCTAACTTTTCTAGGAAAAGATCACTGTATGATCCAATTAAACTAAAGGTAGCAGTTTGATCACTGACATCAGTTAATTTTACTTTATCAGCGAAAAAGATGTAACGATCAAGCCATTGCATCAAATATTGACGACGTTGAGGAGAAACAAGTAGCAACACTGAATCTTCCATAATATAGGCTGTTGCTAAATCAATTGTGCGGGCGGTAGATGTAACGAAAACAGTGTCACAACCTTGCCCTGGTTTAAGAATTTGGAAATTATTTGTGCTTTGATTGTGTAAAAAGTTAATTCTGTCATCGTCACTAACTTGAATGCGTCCCCAATGAGTGCGATCGCACACCGCCACACCCTGCCGCGCCGCTTGCAAAGCTACACTATCATTACCAAAACTTACGGGTATCTTGACACCCCCACTCAACTCCTCAAAAGTTGCCTTAGATGCAGCTTGAAGATCATGCAATTCTTGAATCATTTTTTGTATAACCTAAACTGCTGGTAAACTATCAAATACCTGCCCTACTATCTGACGAGCTTTCTCATCCAAACGCTGCCAATCAACATCTTCACTTTCATAATCAATCAAGCTGGTATCAATCTCAACTTGTTTGGTTTCTAAATCAGAGTGCGAGGCGCTGTAGTTACTAAAACATACTTGAAAGCACAGATCCCACAAATCAAACTTAAATTGCTGATCCTTGTGTTGTAAACATAGATAATAGCCTGGATAAGGTATCTGCACTTCTTCGTAAGTAGCTTTCCAAGCAGATTCCTCTAACTTTTTGCGAATATGGTCAACAATGCGGAGGTAAGCTGGTTGCATCAAAAATTCCGCCTGTTGCCATGCAAGTGTATCTGCAAATTGTGGTTTCATAAAGATTCATTAAAAAAGAGTGTATGCGACAGCTTTGCCATAGGCATCGCCCAACCCTTTCACAACCATAGCAGTTTCGCTTTAATGAGTTGCAACACAAGGCTACCCATACCCCCTCCCCTTAGTAATGTGAATTGTGTTAAATAGACATCGAGACAATCAATCACACCTATCACGATTCCAAAAAAAATTATGGCTTCAAAAAGAGATACATCAAGAGACGGTTTAAGAAATAAAGTTGAAATGTCGTTATTAACTAACTTTAAGCCAATTTGGGATTTAATTCAAAACAACAATTTTCTTAAGAAAAAAGTTAACAAAGCTCTCATTAATCTTGCCACTAATAAACTTCCTGCTCGTCCCTATCCGTTTAGTACAATGTCTCCTTACACATCTTGGGAGTCATTAAACGATCGCACTTATTCCTTACTCCATCTACCGCCTACGGATTGGAAACCTTTAACAAATAAAAACTATATAGGCATTAACTTAACTCCTGCTGAGAAGTTTGAGAAAAATCTTCCTCCTGTGGAAGAGCTAGCAGTCTTATATAAGAAGACCGGAGAAACTAAATATTCCCCAAAATCTAGCCTGATTTTCCCCTATTTCGCTCAATGGTTTACCGATAGTTTTCTACGTACAGATCGTCACAATCCCCTCAAGAATAGGTCAAATCACCAAATCGACCTATGCAATGTCTATGGATTGACTCCAGAAATTACTCGTCTGTTGAGGTCTTATCAAGGGGGTAAACTAAAAAGCCAAATTCTAAATGGTGAAGAATATCCTCTTTTTTACTACGATGAGAATGGCAAACCCAAGGAAGAATTCAAAGGAATGCCTCATGTAGTAACCAATGAATTTATTAATAAATCCGATAGCTTTCCCCCAGAAAAAAAACAAAAGTTATTTGCTATGGGGTTAGAAGTTGAACGGGCAAATGTACAAATTGGTTATGTAATGCTGAACGTTCTTTGCTTAAGAGAACATAATCGAGTGTGCGATCTCTTAGCAAAAAGTTATCCAACTTGGGATGATGAACGCCTCTTCCACACAGCCAGAAACATTGTGATGGTTGAGTTCCTGAAAATTGTGGTTGAGGATTATATTAACCACATTACCCCCTATAAATTTCAATTCTTTACCGATCCTCCCTCGTTTACTAATGAGAAATGGTATCGCACCAATTGGATGTCGGTAGAATTTACTTTAGTATATCGTTGGCATAGTATGCTGCCCGATACGCTCATCTTTGACGGGCAAAAAATTCCCATGCCCGACACGATGTGGAACAATGAGATGATTATTAAGAAGGGTTTGGGAGCTTTATTTGAGGAAGCTTCTTCTCAACCTGCCGCCCAACTGAGTCTATTCAACACGCCTGATTTTCTTGTGCATACTGAGTTAGCCAGTATTCGTTTAGGTCGTGCAACAAAATTAAGAACTTATAACGATTACCGCGAATTATGTAAATATCCACGAGTAACCGATTTCAATCAAATTAGTAGCAATGAAGAAGTTCAAAAACAACTAAAACGCTTGTACGGACACGTAGACAATATTGAGTTATATGTGGGACTCTACGCAGAAGACCTGCGGCAAAATTCAGCCATATCTCCCTTAGTTGGACGGCTGATAGGAGTTGATGCTTTTTCTCAGGCTTTAACCAATCCTCTGTTATCAGAAAATGTCTTCAATCCAGAAACTTTTTCACCAGTAGGGTGGGAAGAGATTATGAATACCAGCACCCTCTCCCAGGTGGTGAATCGCAATGTTCCTCCAGGTAAAGAGTATAAAGTTTCTTTTTATCGCGAGGGTTGGCAACCAGTTTAACAAGCTAACGCCTGTAAGGCGGTGTTAACCATTGTCAAAGGAAACCCTAATTTCAAACCCTAAAACAGCAAGTAATACCAACAACCTACGCACATTCACCGACAAGGTGTGCCAAGATCAAATTCTGAACTGTTAAGCGCGTTCACTTTATGTTAGGCAAATTACTAGACGGGCGTTACTTAGTTGTCCAAATATTAGGTACTGGTGGATTTGGTCAAACTTATATTGCCCAAGATACCCGCCGTCCTGGTAATCCCGTTTGCGTTGTTAAACACCTCAAACCCGCTAGTAGCGATCCTAATATTTTGCCAACAGCCAGACGCTTGTTCAATAGCGAAGCTGAAACTTTAGAACAACTCGGCAATCACGATCAAATTCCTCGCCTATTAGCTTACTTTGAACAAGAGCAAGAATTTTATCTAGTACAAGAACTAATCGAAGGACATACCCTCAAAACAGAACTATCGCCTGGTTCTCGTTGGACAGAAAATCAGGTTATCCCAATGCTGCAAGATGTCTTGGGAATTCTAGAATTTGTGCATAGCAGAGGAGTCATTCACCGAGATATCAAACCAGATAATTTAATTCGGCGTACTTCAGACAGCAAGCTAGTCTTAGTTGACTTTGGTGCAGTTAAGCAACTACCAAATCAGATGGTAGGAATTCCAGCAGAAGCAAGTGCGACTGTTGCTATCGGTACACCTGGATATATGCCTAGTGAACAAGCGCGGGGTCAACCACGTCCTAATAGTGATATTTATGCCCTGGGAATCATTGCTGTACAAGCACTCACAGGACTTTTGCCATTGCAACTACAAGAAGATCCTAATACTGGTGAGATGCTTTGGCAGCATTTAGTGTCAGTTAGTCCAGGGTTAGCAGCAGTATTGAGTAAGATGGTGCGATACCACTTCAAAGATCGTTATCAAAATGCAACAGAGGCGTTACAAGCAATTAGGCAGATTAATAACTTTTATCCGCCCACGCAACAATACTCGAATTATCCAGGCAATGCACAAACAGTTTACCCTGGAACGCCGCAAAATCTATCTAGACAACCAGTAACGCCACCGCCTACACAACACACTATTCCAGCTTCTCCTGTAAATTCCTATAGACCACCCGTAAATCCACAAACCAGTTATACCCCTCCATATAGGTCAAACAAAATGCCCTTGATTTTCGGAACTACTCTAACTGCTGCTGTAGTTGCAGCAGTTGGTGTTGGTATGGGATATGCTTTCCGTGAAAATCCCTTTCAACTGGGTAGTCTCATCAATCAACCAGGAAATACTCAACAAGCAAGTTGCACTGTTGTAATTGATTCATTAAATGTTCGTTCTGGGTCTAGTAAAAACAGTAATATTATTGGCACTGTTAAACAAGGAACTAATCTTTATTTAACAGGTAATAAACAAAATGGTTGGGTAGAAATCAATTCTCCCGTTAAGGGTTGGGTTTTTGGTGGTAGTCAGTTTGTTAACTGTGGTTCAGCAAGTGAGACACCAACTCAAACTCAAACAGAAACTCCTAAAGTTTCTTCTAATAAACCGAAACCTGTTTCTGAGGATAAAGGTGCTAATGTTTTAGACCAAGCAACAAAGAAATTTCAGTCTGGAGATCTTAACGGTGCGATCGCACTAGCTAAATCTATTCCCTTTAGCAGTTCCAATTACCAGGAAGCTATTAAGACAATAAAACGCTGGCGACAAGAATGGGAAACTGCTCAAGATAAATTTAATCAAGCTTCCCAGGCTTTTGAACAGGGGAGATGGGAAGATGTTTTAGCATTAACCAAAGATGCAGAATTTCCCGATATTAAATATTGGAAAGACAGATTGCAAAATTTAGCACAAGAAGCAGAAAAAAATCAGAAAGAGGAAACACCTACTCCTACACCAACACCTAGCCCTAGTGATAGCCCTACTCCTAAACCTAGCCCAACAGACAGCCCTACACCAACACCTAGTTCTACCCCTCAAGAAAAGACAACTACTAAGTCAAAGTCTTGAAAAAAGTAATTAGTTAGTTGGGATGGCGATCGCACCACTATTACTGCTGAGTAATCATTAGACTTATTGCCTAAATCAATAATATCTTGGATGACATCTGCGCCATCTGCGTCCATCTGCTCACATCTGCGATTAAAAAAACATTGCTTTGTAATTTTTGCAATAGGTCTATTTTAGCCCTATACTTGTTCAATACCACTAATTAGTCCATCATAACTTAATTATCTATTTATAAAGAGCAATTGAAAAATATGAATAAATTCTTAATATTCATTAATTTAATAACCTTAAATGCTATATCCTTTGCAGGACAACCAACCAAGTTATTATCTGCACCATTAAAACCTAATGCAACAACACCACAAAATTTCACTAAAAAGCAAGAGCCTTATAATTTGAGATTAGTTAATATTCGGACAATTAATACAAATATTATTCTTGACATTCGGTATGCAACTAAAAATAACTTTCTCAAAAAACAACTATATACTGAGGCACGATGTTTACTGCGAGGCGCAGCAGCAAAGCAACTAGGAAAAGTACAAGAAGAACTATCTAAACAAGGATTAAGACTAAAAGTTTATGACTGTTACAGACCATTATCAGTGCAAAAACTTATGTGGTCAGTATTACCAGATCAACGCTACGTTGCCAACCCTGCTAAAGGTTCTCGACATAATCGTGGTGCAGCAGTAGACCTGACACTTATTGATAGCAATGGCAAAGAATTAGAAATGCCAAGTGCTTATGATGATTTTACAGAAAAAGCCCATAGAAATTACACAGGCGGCAGTGTTGAAGCTAGAAAAAATCGTAAGCTGCTTGAAGATGTAATGAAGAAATATGGGTTTATACCTTTACAGACAGAATGGTGGCATTTTGATGCGCCTGGTTGGGAAAAGTTTCCTATTTTGGATGTGTCATTTAAAGCAATTCAGTAAGTTTTTAGGTAGTTAAAAGATACGGTTGGCGATATTCAACTTTTTACGTCTCCCCAAACCCTACTACGGTAGGGGGAGGAGCTTTGAAGTTCCCCTTGCCTACAAAAAAACGCCTAAACCATTGCCTACAGCTAGCTTCAGGCGCTAGTTTAATCTAGATTGCTACAAAATCTAAAAATCTTAGCTAAGACTATTGAAATTTTTGGAGAATCAGGTTAGGCTGTTTTTATAAACCTTAGCCAAGGTTATTGGAAATGAACTAATGTCAAAGCTCATTTACGATGTTATTCAACGTTTTGAAGTAGAAAACGGTGTTCCGCGCTTACTATCTACTAATATCCAAGTGATCCAAGGTGGCGAAGATTTGTTGTCCCTCGCTACCAACCTACTGGCTAAACTTGGTTTCTATGACAAGTTTGAGGAAAACCGAACATCTCAGTACATAGGATATAGATTAAAAAATCCCAAAAAAGGGCTTAAGCGTTATCAACTCGTTCTAGCACAACGAAAGGATTTACTATATATTTCTATTCCGAAAAATATATTGAAGCCCTATGTAATGGAGTTACAATTTTCAAGGCAATTTGATAGTTTTGGAAATGTAATTGACGACGAAAACAATAAATTGGAATCAATCCTTTTTTGGGTAAGACCTAATAAAAAAGATGTTTTTATTAAACTAAGTGGTGACTACAACGAAATCTACTGTGATCAAATAGTAGGTACTTTTAACCTCGATCCTTTTGTAAAAGGACTTGATTTAAGATTAGAAGAAATATATCCTATCGGAAATAGAAAAGTAAAGTTTTTGGGCAACGGGACATACTATTATAGTCATAATGAATATTTTTATATTTTAGGCGAGAATAAATGCTGTCTCAGCATAGATAATGATTCGCTGTTTCCATATGCTTGGCAGGTATGTATTAGCTCAAAAGAAATATTAGAAGAATTCATTGGCTATTTCACCTCAATTTTAATAGGAGAATAATAATGTCTATTAAAGTTAAAAGACTAATCAATTCTTATGAAGAAAGAATGCTTGAATTTTTGCAGACTTGTATAGAGACAAATTATAAAATTCATACACAAGTGAGCTTATGTCAATTTTGCGAAATAGAGAAATTTATTAATTGCGACTTGAGAAAGTTCTTCTTTAGTTCTAGTGTAGATGCTCTCATAACTGACGATGGTTATAATCCTTGTTTAGTCATAGAATTTCAATCCCATCATCATGACCTTGCGGAGGCTAAAGAACGCGATCGCAAAAAGTCAGTGATACTACATTTAGCAGGAGTTCCCTTAATATATTCAAGAATAAAAGAGTTTGGGCTATTGCATCTTTATTCAGATGATGATGAAGTAGTTTTAAACTTATTCACTGGGGAAGGGCGAGAAAAGGCACAAGCACTAATTGAAAAGTATTGCCAGAAGTTTACTTATTCTAAATTGGAAGTTGCAGCTTTTTAAGTGAGAAGCGATCGCACTCTACGCAATCCACAATTTATTGAAACGCGATCGCATCCTTCACTTCCAGCAAAATGCTACAATCTACAACCATAGCTAGGGGTGTCCGTCAAATCGGGCTGAGAGCAAACCCTTTGCACCTGAGTCTGGGTCATACCAGCGGAGGGAAGCTGTTTATTAGAGGAATTCAATATGCGTTCAGAATGGGTCGCGAAGCGTCGCGGGCAGGGTAATGTTACTCAAATGCACTATGCGCGTCAGGGTGTCATTACCGAAGAAATGCAGTATGTAGCTCAACGGGAAAACCTCCCAGTTGAGTTAATTCGTGATGAAGTTGCACGGGGACGGATGATTATCCCTGCAAATATCAATCACACCAACTTAGAACCGATGGCTATTGGTATCGCCTCTAAGTGTAAGGTAAATGCCAATATTGGAGCCTCCCCCAACTCTTCCAACCTTCAGGAAGAAGTTGATAAGCTCACTCTGGCTGTTAAATACGGTGCTGACACTGTGATGGACTTGTCCACAGGTGGTGGCAACCTCGATGAAATCCGCACTGCAATCATTAACGCTTCCCCTGTACCCATTGGCACTGTGCCTGTGTACCAAGCATTAGAAAGCGTTCACGGCAATATTGAAAAATTAACCCCCGATGACTTCCTGCACGTCATCGAAAAACACGCCCAACAAGGTGTAGATTACCAAACTATCCACGCCGGAATTTTAATTGAACATCTCCCCTTAGTAAGAAATCGCCTTACGGGTATTGTTTCTCGCGGTGGCGGTATTCTAGCGCGGTGGATGCTGCATCACCACAAACAAAATCCTCTATACACCCACTTCAAAGATATCGTTCAAATCTTCCAGAAATACGATGTCTCCTTCAGCTTAGGAGATTCATTGCGCCCTGGTTGTACCCACGATGCTTCTGATGAAGCGCAACTAGCTGAACTCAAAACCCTCGGAAAACTAACCCGCAAAGCTTGGGAAGATAACGTCCAAGTGATGGTTGAAGGGCCTGGTCACGTACCAATGGATCAAATTGAGTTTAACGTCAAAAAGCAAATGGAAGAGTGTTCTGAAGCACCTTTCTATGTTTTAGGGCCATTGGTGACAGATATTGCACCAGGTTATGACCATATTACCTCAGCAATTGGGGCTGCAATGGCAGGTTGGTATGGTACTGCGATGCTGTGCTATGTCACACCTAAAGAACACTTAGGCTTACCGGATGCGGAAGACGTGCGGAATGGGTTAATTGCATATAAGATTGCTGCCCATGCTGCGGATATTGCCCGTCGTCGTCCAGGTGCAAGAGACAGAGATGATGAACTTTCTCGCGCCCGTTATAATTTCGACTGGAACCGCCAGTTTGAATTATCCCTCGACCCCGAACGCGCTAAGGAATATCACGACGAAACATTACCAGCAGATATTTACAAAACTGCGGAATTCTGTTCAATGTGTGGCCCTAAATTCTGCCCAATGCAAACTAAAGTTGATGCGGATGCGTTGACAGAATTAGAGAAGTTTCTGGCTAAGGAACCAGTAACGCAAGGTTAATAATTATAAGGGTGGGCAATGCCCACCCTACTGTTTTAAATTAATAACTCCAGGAGTTTTATAAAATGAAATACTCTGAGGCAGAACAAAAACTTCAGCAGTGGTTTGAAACCAAAAATTATCGGGAATTGATTCAGAAACGCTTACGTCACGTACATCAAGATTTAATATCTACTTGCTCTAATGGTTCTAAAATCTACATTAGTTATCCCGGTTTAAAGGCAAGACTTGGAAATAACGGAAAAATTGTATATGACTACAGAGTGGATCTTGTTACGTCAAATTTTAAAGCTTCTTTATCTCATGTGAATATCATTGTAGATATCTACAATAAGTGTTTGCACAAATTCGATATTGAATTGATGAGACAGCTTCTCATTAAAACTGCACGAGAAGGACAATTTGATTTAAATCAATATTCACAACTTGAAAGCTACTCTTCTCAGCCAGTTGATCCATCTATCATTCGCTGTGCTGCACGTGTTCACGACAGGTTAGGTAAAACTTACAATTCAATGGCTAATCAGTTCGATTTAACGTTCGAGGAACTCTTAAGCTCAATATTTTGGATAGTGCTTCAGGAAGATATCAATTATCCGATGCCAAGATATCAGGGTAGGAAGATGCCTTTTGCAAGATATCTTGAAGCACTATATTGCTTTGAAAGTGAATATTCACTTGATGATGTAATTGATCGCGCCTTAGTAGAGGGTTTTCCACCTGCTGACTGGGTTGATATGAATTACTCGTTTCGACGCTTTATTAATTAGCAAAATATTGGGAATCCACTAAGGCTTGACAGGTAGTGGAACTGAATAGCCCTCTCCTAAAATGTGTGCAACAAAAATAGTTCGAGCGTAGAAAGCACGAGAGGTGCTTCCATGCCCTCGACCCTTCGTTCTTGGCTGCACTAGCTTACCCATTTTACCACTAAGACTTGAAAATCCTTGAACCTTTATTGTTTCTCTAATAAGATCATAATCTGCTTTTACCTGGTCATAGATATCAGGTTTATCGAGATCAAATGAAGCTACTGAATGCACAAGCGATAACTTATCCGCTTTGCTCTCAAAAACTCTCGCAACAACAACAATTTTCTGTAGCTTGTTGAAAAGGTGGCTTTGCTCAAATTCTTTTGCTACAACTTCCACAGGATCAATCCTTGTTATTGCCATTGTTTCTTTTACTCTAAGTTCTCCTGTTCCCTTTGCTACCAACGAAACCAGCTTTAATTCCCAACTACCAAAGTTGGGAGATTGTGAAGAATTAAGCGCTAGTCCTAAATAACGTTCAATCGTATGTCCTGCCCAACCCTTATTTTTAGTACCTTTTTGAGTACAAAATGTCACACCATATTGATCCGCTAATTGCCGAATATCTTGACCAACAAGAGTATTTAGCTTTTCAATTGCTTCTAGTCTTTCCATAAATGACCTTGTTTCGGTGCATTCGGTGTTTCTACCTCAGTAGGATTCGTCAGTCGCTTGATTGAAAGCTCAATATGACTTGAATCAGACTCACAACCGATAAATTTACGACCTAACGCCAAAGCAGCAACTCCTGTTGTAGACGAACCAGCAAAAGGATCAAAAACAAGATCATCTAGATTTGTACTTGCTCGGAGGCATCGTACAATTAGGGCAATAGGCTTTTGTGTTGGATGCTTGCCATATAATTTTTCTTCTTTACTAGGAGCAGACATTCTCCAAACATTTTTCATCTGCTTATCACCGTTTTCAGCCTTCATTGCCTCGTAATTGAAGGTGTAGTAATCTTTCCCTTTTCGTGCCTTTGTTGCCCACAATATTAACTCTGTTGAATGAGTAAAACAGCGGCAACCTAAGTTTGGCGGTGGAGCAGGCTTTTCCCAAATAATGTCATTTAGAATACGGAATCCCAATTGCTGCATGGCAAAGCCTACAGATGGGTACAAGTGCAAAGTGCCTGTCACCCAAATTGTGCCCGTAGGCTTCAGAAGGCGGTAGCAGGCGGCTAACCATGTCCTATTAAATTCATGATCTAAATCTGCACCTTTACTACGATCCCATTCACCCTTGTTGACTTTTACCATACAACCATTTACACAGGTAATGCCGTCATTAGAGAGGTTATATGGTGGATCAGTCCAAATACAATCTACACTTTCAGCAGGCAATGAAGCCATGAGTTCTAAGCTATCGCTGTGATAGAGACATGAAGACCCATCATGGGACTTCCATACCCGATTTGTTTTAACCTGTTCCAGTTGTGCCTGCATCGTCATAAGAGTTTGTTTCTCACGAATCTTCTTTCAAAAGTTGTTTCACTAAACCGGGCGCAACCCAAAACCCAACTTCTCGTAACCGTACAAACGCTGTTTCTCAATCCAGTAAGCCAAATATAGCAGGCTTTTTCAAAATACCAGGAAGCCCGATAATCATTAGACCACGCTCCACAGCAATACGTCTTGGTTGACGCAAGGAAGCCCAACATTTTTAAGGTTTATTGTAATAGGAAATACTGGGTTGTGTTTTTTAACCCAGCTTGAGGACAATGTGCGATCATCACACTGACTAGATACTACACAAAAAGTGCTATCGCCTCTGGTACGCGATGCGATCGCTTATAGCTTCTAGATAAAATAAGCGTAATTCTAATCTTATATCCCTTGGAAACATCAGGCAGCAAATATGACACTAGCGGACTTACTACCAGCGGTTCGACAACTTTCTGCGCCAGAAAAACTTAAACTAATTCGCCTCCTCGCAGAGGATTTGGAGTCTGCTGAAGACATTTCGCCACTAGAACCCTTCAAAACATATAATCTTCCAACCCCTTATCACAACTTCGGGGCTGGGGCAGTCCTGATGGAAGCAATGGAGCAATCGGATTCTAGTGATTAAAGTTTATGCGGTTCAAGTATTCAACAACCAGCCCCAGCCAAAACGAGTTTGATAGCCTGCCAAGAATTCCACTGGTTTTACGTCGAGGCGATCAAATAGTAGAGGCATTTGGCTTAGTAGACAGTGGCGCTACTATCAACGTTTTACCTTATGAAATGGGGCTTCAATTAGGTGGTGCGTGGGATGAAAGCAAAGCTATTATTCAATTGGCGGGCAATCTCAGCAGTCAACCAGCCATGCCATTCTTCGCCACTGCTGAAATAGGTGAGTTTGCCTCAGTCAAATTAGCTGCGTTGCTTTTCTTCAGCCAGCTTGGAGCAATGTGCAATCATCACACTGACTCGATACTACACATAAGTGCGATCGCTTCAACACTCCCATAATTACATACTAAAAATTGGACAAACGAATCAATCAGCACTAGGGGTATGGTGTTTTCCATACCCTGAGTCAGGCTACCCTTTCACCCACACTACCTGCTTGAAGACCTTGCAAATCAAGCCAAGTTCTGAATAATTTTTCAATTTCTTGCTTTTCCTTGATGGATATGCAATACTCATTTTTGTGCAAACTACGGTATTCCTACCAATTTAGCGTAGTTTAAAAAAGAGAGATGTTAAGCTAATGCGTTACACCTAAATCCAGGCGTAAGTATTAGTTCAGCCATGTACATCTTTAAGACTTAGACCAAAAACTGATCTAGCGCGTCAGCTAGCAGTATTCAATCAACACGAGCAAAACTGGAAATAACCAAGCAAAAATGAGTAACTTATTACTATCTGAGCCAGATCGAATTAACCTTGATCTACAAGAACTAAATCACCGCTTTGCAACTGCTCATCCTAGAAATATCCTGAGTTGGTGCAGAGAAAATATACCAGAAAATTTGGTGCAAAGTAGTGCATTCAACGTGAATGGCATGGTAATTATGCACATTCTGTATCAAGATTTAAAAGTTGATCCACCAGTTCCTGTTTTGTTCGTAGATACACTACACCATTTTTCTGAAACTTTAACGTTGGTTCGTAAAGCAACTGAGGTTTACGGCTTAAACTTGAAGGTTTATCACGTTCAGGATGCAGATTCTCAAGAAGCTTTTGCTGCTCGTTATGGAGAAGAGTTATGGAATAAAGATGTTGATAAATTCCATCAATTAACTAAAGTTGAACCTCTAGAGCGTGGGTTAATCGAACTGAATACTGTAGCTTGGATTACAGGTAGACGACACGATCAATCAGCTACACGCGCTAATATTTCTATTTTTCAACTTGACAAAAAAGGACGATTGAAGATTAATCCCTTAGCTCACTGGACTAACAAAGATGTATGGAATTATGTAGCTAAACATCATGTAATTTATAATCCGTTGCACGATCAAGGCTATACCAGTATTGGGGATGAACCACTTACTACTAAAGTTATACCAGGTGAACATGAAAGAGCAGGTCGTTGGCGGGGTACAAATAAAACTGAATGCGGAATTCACACACTGGTTTAGTGGCAGAGGTTAAAGGCAGAGTGCGATCGCACTTAAGTTAAGCGATCGCTTCTGTAGTAAATTTGGTTGACCAGGGAAACCCAGCATATTCAAGTTTGATTGTGATAGAACATATCGGATTGCGTTTCTTAGCATCCTTTGGGTAATGCGCTACGCCCATACGATTATTTGCCTCTACCAAATATAGTAGTTGTGCGTAAGTCCTAAAATCAATAGAATATAAAAAATAACTAAAAAATGATTTAATTATAAATAATTAAATAAAGTTAAATGCGTTTACTATCAATATTAGCTTTTTTCTGTTTTGGATTGAGTATAATTGTCCACTTTTCTACATATTTTTATATAAAAACTCTTGATTTTACTTTAATCGGATTGTTTTTGAATATTATTTTGTTGTTGTTAGTAATTGCTTTGATAGTTACAAGAGTAGCCTCATTAAAGAGAAATAATAGTAAAAATTATATGGAAATAATACCGAAATGGATTAAATTTGTTTTAAATGCTTTTTTTGTATATGCAATTATTAATGTACTGATATTTTTCTTATTTGTAGGAAACACAACATTAGAGACACAGAATGGTAAATACTTTTTGTCTCATCAAGGTTCTACCCCACGGGAATTAACTGTGCAGGAGTACCATCAGCAAAAAGCTCTCAGATTTAGAGGGCTGTCTGGACATTGGATGGCATTTTTTCTCCTGCAAGGATTATACTTTTGGTATGGAAACTCGACAGCAGTAGAGGAAGATTAAGACTGCGATCGCGCCCAGTTTTGCTGAAGATCTTGAATTGTAAATACTGCTTGAAATTCTAGCCCAACAGATTGATAAAACTCCGCACCGCCTTGCTGTCTATCTACCAAAGAAATTACCCGATCAACTTCATAACCTGCATCTCTTAAACGCTCAACTGCTTTCATCGCAGATTTACCAGTTGTAACCACATCTTCCAATACCACAACTTTTGCACCTTCTGGCAGAGTTGGGCCTTCAATATATGCCCTAGTACCGTGTCCTTTGGCTTCTTTACGGATAATTAACGCAGGAATTGGGAGATTTTCATAGGCAGAAACTACACTTACCGCCGATACAATTGGGTCAGCACCCAAAGTTAATCCCGCAACTGCTTGAGTATCTTCTGGTAGTAAGGATAACAGCAGGCGACCGATCGCTAAAGCACCTTGCGGGTGCAATGTTACTTCTTTACCATTAATGTAGTAAGAACTGCGTTGCCCAGAAGACAAAACAAAATCACCCTCTTTATACGCCAGTTGACACAATAAATCTAGTAAGTGCTGACGCAGTGTGGTTAAGTCAGTAGTAGAGAAGGAAGAGGTTTGGGCAAGAAGTTCGTTAGTCATTACTAAGGCTCAATCAGCTAAATATTTAATTATTTGACCAAACCTCATCGTAAACTTAAAGATCGGATACGATTGAAAAAAAGTTGCGGGTGGGGTTATGAGAATGCGTACCAACTTAATAGCAGCGTTGGCTTTTACTGCTGCGGCTAGTTTTTTTGCTAAAAGTGCGATCGCGCAGACAAACCCTTCAACCTTTGGTACTGGAGAAAACATCCCAGACGCAATCAACAGAGCTTTCTTTTTTGACTCTGGAGACATCTACCGCAACGCCAGCGCGCGTCGTCAAGTTCAATTTCTCCTGGGTATTGGTTCACCTGCACGAAACGCTTTTCCAGAAAATGAAATTAGACGCGATGCTGAGAGAATTGAAGGGCTTTACAGAGATTTGCTCGAACAGCAGATATCTAGTGATCCACTAATTCGCACTCCCGATCTCACTAATCCATTTAATACCTCACTTAGGAGCCTGGGTACGAACCAGCGAGTATTTGGTGGTAATCAGATCTTAGAATCACCCCTACAGCCTTAACAATGACCAATTAACAATGACCGCCAAAAAGCGTCATATCTGCCCATGTGCAGTTATTATACACTTCCTATAAATGCTAATGAGACGCACCTTGGCGTTGGCGAAGCCTTCCCGTAGGGAATAGCCATGCGCGAACTTCGCTCTTGGCGCGTCTCTACAAGGGTTTTAGGTAAATATTGGGGAATGTATTAAAAATCCAGGGTGCAGGAGTTGAACCTGCCTTGGGTTGCCCCACGGATTATGAGTCCGTTGCCTAAACCGCTCGGCCAACCCTGGGTGATGACATCATTAGTTTAACAAGATTGCCTTACTTTTAACAACTTTGTTGAACCAGTAAATCATTATAGCTTTTTTAGCTGATCGTTACAAGCGACGTTGTGCAACTGAGCCACCTTGAAATCTCGTCATACATAACTTAGTAGCAACTTTAATTTCAACCTAACATCTAAAATAATGTAGATGTTAGGCTTAACCTGTTATTGACTAATTACCTGAACTTTCAGCACATAAACCTGGCAGTTAAGTAAAAAGCACACAGCACACGCCTACGACTTTTTTTGTATGTTCAGAACAGAAATGAAAGTAAATTCAACAGTCGTACTCACATTATTATTGCTATTGCTGATGTTAGGCTCTGGTGTTGTCAGTTCAATGCTGGGGTTTGCTATCGGTCATGCAGCCCTTAAAGGAGTTACACAGCCAGACATTCGCCCAACTAACAAACTGACTGGCAATAAGAAAATTGCTTCCGGCAAAGAAAAATTGATGATTATGCCGGAGGAAGATATATTAGCCGCAGTGAGAGCAGAGCGTAGCGGTAAAAACAAGGCTTCTAAGGTAGATAAACCCAAGGCGGAAACTGCATCACAAAAGTCTGCTGCTCAATCTAGTTCAGATTCTCAAGCGGGGTTTCCAATTAAGAGCGAAAGCCAAGGGGTAACGTTGCAAGTGCTATCAGCACGTCAACAACCAGGTTCTTTGTTGCTAAATGTGAGTTTAAAGAATCAAGGAAGTTCTTCTGTAAGGTTTCTGTACAGTTTTTTAAATGTTACTGATGATCAAGGCAACACCTTAAGTGCTACTACAGACGGTTTACCAGGAGACTTACCAGCTAATGGGCAGGAGTTTACGGGTACGGTGACAATTCCCAACGCTTTGCTAGATGACTCTAAGAAACTATCATTAAAGTTAACAGATTATCCCGATCAAAAACTGCAACTGCAAATGTCTAATATTCCAGTTGTGAAGTAAGGGATTCCTACAAGGCAAAAGGAAAAAGGCAGATATGATGTTGATCTTTTTCCTTTTGGCTGTAACTTTTTTATGCTAAATGCTGTTTTTAATATCTTAACGTTGAATGCTTCGCTGTCTTTGAACTGGTCAGATGTAGTCGTACGTTTGTTGTCAGTGCTACTTTTGATTGCGATCAATGCTTTTTTTGTCACGGCTGAGTTTTCGATTGTATCTGTGCGGCGATCGCGCATTAATCAACTGGTGCAGGCGGGTGATGCTGAAGCTTATACAGTACAAAAGCTACAGCGTAGTATTGATCGACTACTATCTACAACTCAACTTGGGATAACTCTCTCTAGTTTGGCTTTAGGCTGGATTGGTGAAAGTACTATGGCAGTATTAGTGGCATCTTGGTTATCGCAACTATCTTTACCAGTAACCATTAGAGGTTCGATTTCTCATTCTATAGCAATTCCCGTCGCTTTTGTTCTGATTGCTTACTTGCAAATTGTTTTAGGTGAACTGTGTCCTAAATCTTTAGCTTTACTTTATCCAGAACAACTAGCAAGATTTTTAGCACCTCCCAGTTTAGCTATAGCCCGTTTTTTTAATCCTTTTATTTGGATTCTCAACCAATCAACTCGCTTTCTGTTACGACTTGTAGGCATTCAATATAAAGGTCAGCCATATACGCGCTTAACGCCAGAAGAGTTACAGATGATCATTAATACTGATCGTGAGTCTATAGGTTTACAAGCAGAAGAGCGAGAGCTACTGAATAATGTTTTTGAGTTTAGCGAAGTTGTAGCCGCAGAAGTCATGATTCCGCGCACTAATATTATTGCTATTCCAATGACTGCTACTTTCCAAACTTTACTTGATAAAGTAGTCGCTACAGGTTACTCTCGTTTTCCGATCATTGAAGAATCACTTGATGATGTGCGTGGCTTAATTTACTTCAAAGAATTAGCTGAACCTTTAGCTCAAGGTCATCTTACCCGTACTACACCAATTCAACGTTGGATTCGTCCTGCAAAATTTGTGCCAGAAGGTACACCTTTAAGTGATTTATTACCTGTAATGCAGCGATCGCATCAAGCGATGGTGATAGTTGTAGATGAGTTTGGTGGTACTGCTGGCTTAGTCACACTTAAGGATGTGATTGCCGAAATTATCGGCGATGAGCCAGCATCTGAAAGTTCTCAGGCGTTGGATTTGCAAGTTTTAGACGACCACACTTTTTTAGTGCAAGCACAGATGAATTTAGAAGAAGTAAACCTAAATTTGAATCTTGATTTGCCCCTGACAGATGAGTATCAAACTCTTGGAGGTTTTCTGCTTTATCAATTACAGCAAATCCCAACACCAGGAGAAACATTTTTATACAACAATTTAGAATTTACTGTTGTTTCGGCTTCAGGGCCACGCCTGCACGAAATTCGGATTTGTAAACAGTTAACAGTTAACAATTAATTTTTACATTCTAACTAATTACTGATTTCTTTCTTCACCTCTAAAAGCATAAGGTAAGGGATCTTCTAACCCTAATTCAGAAAATGCTGCGAGTCTTAGCTTACAAGAGTCACAGACACCGCAAGCAATATCGTCACCAGAGTAACAAGACCAAGTTAGCTCCCAAGGAACGCCTAAATTATTGCCTAGCTGAATAATTTCGGTTTTTTTGAGCTTAATTAAGGGCGCGACAATAGCAATGGGTTCTCCTTCCCTTCCCTGCTTTGTTCCTAGTCGAAAAACTTCCTGCATTGCCTGAATATAGTCTGGGCGACAGTCAGGATACCCAGAGTAATCAACTGCATTGACACCTATGTATACTCGTTCAGCACCTTTAGCTTCTGCGAAAGCTAAAGCAAAGCTTAAGAAGATTGTGTTCCGTGCGGGAACATAAGTAACAGGAATATATTCTGAAATGTCAGTAATCATACGATTTGTTGGCACGGCAATAGCATCATCAGTCAATGCCGAGCCACCCCAACGGCGCAAGTCAAAGGCGATAATCTGATGTTCTTTTACACCTGCTGCACTAGCTATCTTAGTTGCTGCTTGTAACTCTCGTTGGTGTCGCTGCTGGTAGTCAAAAGAAATCGCATGAACTACGCAGCCATCTATCTTAGCTTGATACAGAACTGTAGAGGAGTCTAATCCACCAGATAATAAAACAACTGCTTTCACGGTAAAAATTCTCTATTCAACAAATTTTGGCTGCGATCAGTTTTGAGCCTGCAAGCCGAGGTGATAAATTCTCTACCTTCTAACTGATTAAAAGCGATCGCCTGTCAGGTCTTATAAAACTAATACTTAATTGAGGAACTAGAACAAAACTTTGAAATTCTTTACAACTAGAGTCGCTGTGATAGTATCTGGATGGTTTGAGGCGACTAACACAAGTTGTACATCGGCTTAATACCTGTGGTGGAGGAGTTATAGGAGTGGAAGATAGTATGTCAGTTAAGAATTTAGATAGTCATATACATAGAATTCAGCCCCAGCCAATCAAAATAGGCGTTATTGGTGTTGGGAATATGGGACAACATCATACCCGCGTCCTCGGTTTACTCAAGGACGTTGAGCTAGTAGGTGTGTCAGACATCAATGTTGAACGAGGTTTGGACATTGCTAGTAAATATCGCGCTCGCTTCTTTGAAGATTACCGCGATCTTTTGCCTTATGTAGATGCAGTCTGCGTTGCTGTCCCTACACGAATGCATCATGAAGTTGGCATGGCTTGCTTGCAAGCAGGTGTCCATGTGTTGATTGAAAAACCTATTGCCGCTAGTATTGCCGAGGCTGAATCCCTGGTAAATGCTGCCGCCGAGTTTCAATGTATTCTACAAGTAGGGCATATTGAACGCTTTAACCCAGCTTTTCAGGAACTCAGCAAAGTTTTGAAGACTGAGAAATTACTGGCGTTGGAGGCTCACCGCATGAGTCCTTATTCGCACCGTGCTAATGATGTCTCTGTTGTCTTAGATTTGATGATCCACGATATTGATTTGCTGCAAGAACTGGCAGGAGCGCCTGTAGTCAAGTTAACAGCCAGTGGTAATTGTGGTTCCGAATCTAAGTATTTAGACTATGTGACAGCGACGCTAGGCTTTGCTAATGGCATTGTTGCTACGTTGACAGCTAGTAAGGTTACGCACCGCAAAATCCGTCGCATTTCTGCTCATTGCAAAAACTCCCTGACTGAAGCAGATTTTCTTAATAATGAAATTTTGATTCATCGCCAAACAACTGCTAACTATATGACTGATTACGGTCAGGTGCTATATCGGCAAGATGGATTAATTGAAAAGGTTCATACAAGTAATATTGAACCGCTTCATGCAGAGTTAGAGCATTTTGTCAACTGTGTTCGGGGTGGCAATCAACCTTCTGTAGGTGGAGAACAAGCTTTGAAAGCGCTGCGTTTAGCTAGTTTAATTGAACAAATGGCGCTGGATGGTCAAGTATGGCAGCAGTCTGACAAAGAGCGCCGTGAGCTAAGTTCACCGTCGGTGACAGTTGCTTATTAGATATTGCACTTTAAGCATTTCACAACGTTCTCTACCCTCAACACGTGTAGGGTGGGGATAGTTCTTTGTAGTGGAACGTAGAAAGTCGTGTTACTAATGGGTAGTCGGAGAAGTTGGAATTTGCAGTAGTTGCAACAGCGATCGCATAATCACTTCGCTGACTAACCCGTTTGCTTGAGGACTTAAATGAATATTGTCCCGATATAAACTTTCTGGATGTTGTGTGTCGTTGAAGAGTGGCAGAAAGTCAATATAAGTAATTTTATGGTTTTCGGTAAACTCAGTTAGGCGTTGACGAGCAATCAATTCATAATCACGTGGTTTTCCTGAACCTGTTTCCCTTAATAAGGGTGTCATTGCCAACAATAAGCTGGCATCGGAGTTTTGGATGATGTTGTGAATTTGTGCGATCGCATTAAGATTAAATCCCACCCGATCTCCTGTTTCAGCATTGACAACAGCCATTTCTGGTATTGGTTTCGGGGGTAAGATAAAATCTTGAAAGGCTTTAATTAAAGCTAATGCGGGTTTGCGGTCTGGGTAGTTGCGATCGCGTCCCACTTGTACAGAAGTTGGAGCAGTTCCAAACAAATCATCTGTATTAATTAGTAATACTACAACTTGAGCGTTAAAAGTTCCAAACCGTTGCAGATAAGCTAATTCATTTCTAGGATTCCAAGAATTAGCAGAAGCATTCAAAACTTCTACTTTACTAAATGAACTATCTACAATTGTAGATTTGATTTGCTCACTCAATATTTCTGAAATAGTATCAGATTGGTCTGTCCACCAGCCACCATTAGCAATTGAATCTCCTAATAATAGTACTCTTAAACAAGTATTTGAGCGAGTTATCGTAATATTTGGACTACGCATGGAATATTGATTTATTTCAATCAAATTACCTAATTTGCGTGTGCGTTGGTTAGGCGCTAATAAATAACCAATTTGTTGATCGGAAATATAAATTAGTGGGTTGCCTAAGTCTAATATCAAGCGCAATCCCACTTCTAAAATTACTAAAAAACCAACAATAACAACCAATATAATTAACCCTACTCTCACTAATCATCCTCTCAAATACAAAAATTAGCTGTAATACACCTATGGTAGGGGCGGGTGCGTGGAAATAATTTATTGGTTGAGGAAGAGGAATAATTTGCGATCGCCCTCCGGTAAAATGTAGTATGGTTGTAGTATTAAACGACGCAGAGCAAGATTGCGACTGCAAATTTGTCCAGGTAGCTCAAATGCCATATAAACCACTTAACTTATCAACCCCTGTCCCTATATTGTCTTGGGCAAACCACGAACTAGGGCATCAGGAAATCAAAATGGCGAAAAACACTGCCTCCCTGCCCTTTGTATTCAAGCACGTTGCCCTGATGCCAGATGTTCACCTGGGCAAGGGTGCGTTGGTGGGTTCTGTCATTGCCACGAAAGAAGCGATCATTCCTGCTGCTGTGGGAGTAGATATTGGTTGCGGGATGGCTGCTATTAAAACTCCTTACACTGCTGATCAACTAGAGGGCAAGCTCAAGAAAATTCGCAAAGATATTGAAGCAGCAATTCCAGTTGGGTTCAATCAAAATAAGGACACCGACAAAACAGTTGATAACTGGCAAGGCTGGCAGCAGTTTAAAGATCTGCATCCAGGCGTACAGCATCTAGAATCCAAAGCGATGAAGCAAATGGGTTCATTAGGTGGGGGTAAATGATTGCCCCATACTGTAGTAATACAGCTATGAAAACTCGTCCAAATCGGTGAAGGCTGAGAGATAGTAAATCTTTTAAAGATTTATTTGCTAATACCGAGGGAAGCGGTAAAACGCCCCGTAGAGAGCAGAGGGACTTGGGCATCCTAATTTTAGGATGAAGGTGTGCTCCGAACTATACCGAATAGGAAGGTATAGAGTTAGGCAGAAATGACCTAGCCGATCGCCAATTTCATTGATAATACTGTGGTCAAATGCAACCGACAGATATCAGCCTCAATATTCCCCACTATGCCTACTTATATGGCTTCATTCAAACAGATGGACATCTATATGAAACTTCTCGCAATCGCGGAAAAGTCACTATAGAAGTCAGCAAGCAAGATGAATCTATACTTCAGGCTTTCAAAGCTTTCTTACCGTTTTACTCATCAGTAACTGAACGTGAACGCGCTACTAACTTTAGCCACAGTCACACATCAGTTACCTGGAGAGTTTATGATAAACGGTTTCGGAATCTACTTGAGTTGTGGGGATTACCAAAAGGTTGCAAATCGAATTTGATCAAACCCCCTAGTTGTAGTTTCTCTGAAGTAGATTACTTCAGAGGTTTGGTAGATGGAGATGGTTCATTAGGACTGACATCCAAGAGATTTCCTTTTCTTTCTTTGGTTACTTCTAGTTCACCAATTGCTTCTGGTTATTTGAAGTTCATTAACCAGATAACTGGAAAAGTTAAAACCACTACCAGGAACACTAGAGATCAGGTTTACAACATTGCTGTTTATAAAGAAGATGCTCAAATACTGGTGAAACATCTTTACTATGCTGATTGTTTAGCTTTACCTAGAAAGCTCAATAAAGCTAGTGAAGTCCTCAGTTGGAGTCGTCCTCCGAGCATGAAGCAAGTAAGCAATAGAAAATGTTGGACATCTTCTGAAGATCAATTTATTGCTAGCCATTCGGTTGAAGAATCAATGAAGGTAATTAACAGAAGTCGTTGCAGTATTCAATTAAGACTGTGGCGGTTGAAGAAATTGTGCGATTCGTTGGCTAGAAACTAGAACCTGCAAAGGTTTTAGAGGATTAGCCGACTGATATCAGTCTATCGTATTGACTGAAAATCAGGATAACTGAGTGACTTTGAGGGTGAGAATCCCTCCCGT